>Ga0105348_1000017_pt1 | contig 121377 bp, 108 predicted proteins | sample EN8Hudsemesocosm_2_FD_83504 | JGI IMG/M metagenome (GOLD analysis project Ga0105348, IMG submission 83504) | Methane-oxidizing microbial communities from mesocosms in the Hudson Canyon - EN8C Hudson Canyon | ecosystem: Environmental > Aquatic > Marine > Cold seeps | place: Hudson Canyon... | reverse complement strand
GAATCGATAAACGACCATCAAACTTTAACGTGCCAGTTAACAACACCGAAGCTGCGACAGCTTGTCCTAAAAGGGATTTTAGACTTTCAGGGTACTCTACGATTTGAGTCGCCTGTTGAAAGCTATCACTAAGCCGTACCCATTCTCCACGAATGTTCAGTTCTGCTAGTAGAAAGCGCTGAAAGGTATCACCTTCAATCATAATGTTTCACTCTGGTTTTATACGTCTGAATTTATATTCTTGAATCGATGAATTAACCTTCGATCCCGTTTACTAGGTTTGCGGACAGGTAAACTTTGGTCTCCTATCATATGCTTGCGTTCCAAAGCGGCTTTTTCTCTTTTAACAATGCTCTCTTCAGTCTCTTCATATAACTCTTGAGCAAACGTAGCGTTTCTTCGCTGGCCGCTAATTTTTAGTATGATGATCTCTTTTTCAACAAAGCCTTGTCGAATACTCAGTTCGGCCCCTACTTCAACCGTCTTACTGGGCTTACACCGCTGTTGGTTGTAATGAATTTTCCCGCCATCCACAGCGTCTTTGGCAAGACTACGCGTCTTAAAGAACCGCGCTGCCCAAAGAAATTTATCAAGCCTTACTTTTATTTCTTCCGTCAAATTAATAAATCCATAAAATCATGCACTAAGGGAAACTCACTTTCTGATCGCGCTTGCTTCTGACTATCTGGCTGCGCAATTGAATAAAGATATTGAATACCGAACACTTTTGCTGAATGTAATACCGCATCATTATCATCAAAAAAAGCAGTTTTGTTCATGTTAAAGGGTCTTTTGCTTTGTAGAGCAGTCCAAAATTCAGGCGCTTCTTTAGGAATATTATAGTCATGCGAGCAAATAATTTCATCGAAGTAATCACCCAGATCTGTTAGCTCCAGCTTTAAAGCAACGCTATCTCTGTGGGCGTTAGTGACAATCGCGACATCCAAACCTTTGTCGTGAATTATTTTGAGGAATTTTTGCACATTAGGCCGATATGAAATACGCGAGCTAACTTCTCGCTTGAGTGCAACCACATCAACATCTAACTCAGCTGACCAGAAATCCAGACAATACCAGTTTAACGAGCCTTGATGATCATCATACATAGCGTGTAAACGTCTTTTAGTCTCCTCTGGAGAGGTATTCTTCAATTCAGTATAGCGCTTTGGTAAATGGTCCAACCAAAAATAATTATCGAAATGAAGGTCCAATAAAGTCCCGTCCATATCAAAAAACACTGTTTCTATTTGGTTCCAGTCAAGCATGAATCAATTTATACTCTTGTCAGTAAGGTATACCACTAAAGATGTACATGGTAACGCCCCCACTCTATTCATACAATCCAGCATTGTTAAAAGGAAGATGCATTTATGCCTGAGCTAGAACATTTGATTTCACCATTAAAGAAAATCATTATTGAGGCTGGCGCCGCAATCTTGGATGTTTATCACTCTGACACCCCTATTGAAGTGGAGAATAAGTCAGATGATTCTCCCGTGACAAAGGCCGACCATGCTGCACACATTATTATTGATAAGGGACTGAAGGCACTAGCTACTTCATACCCAGTATTATCTGAAGAAGGTGGTATGGAGTCTTTTGAGGAGCGAAGAATTTGGCAGCGCTACTGGTTAGTCGACCCTTTAGATGGCACAAAAGAGTTTATTAACAAAAATGATGAATTTACTGTAAATATCGCATTGATCGATGGTGCAGAAGCCATACTCGGTATGGTTTATGTGCCTGTTACCGGCGCTTTGTATTATGGTGCTAAAGAGTTAGGCGCCTGGAAAGAAACCAAAGACTCAAAAGAGAAAATTCAAGCGAAGCCGGTCAAGCTTGGCCAAGACTTAACTGTCGTTGGAAGCCGTCGGCATGGCGCTGAAGCACTTGAAATAATGTTAAAAACGATCGAACCTAAGTTCAAATCAATTAACTTAGTCAGCATGGGTAGCTCTTTAAAAATATGCGCCTTAGCTGAAGGAACTGCTGACTGGTACCCTCGTTTAGCCCTGACTAGCGAATGGGATACCGCTGCAGCTCACGCGGTCTTAAGTGCTGCGGGTGGAAAAATCATGGACGCACAGTTAACACCATTAGAATATAACCAGAAAGAATCAATTTTGAACCCTTTCTTTCATGCGGTAGGTGATAGTAGTTTTGACTGGGAAAGCTTGATTGATGTGAATTAAATGAAGAATTCTGGTCGGGCATTAGCCCGACCTAAACACGAACTATAATCAAAATTATTCAGACTCTTCGACCTGCTGAACAACTGTAGTCACTTTTCGACCATTCATCGTACAACCCAGACATCTAACAAATGTGGTCTTGAAAGGGGTGCTCACTAGTTGGTCCCAGGACTCATCAATATTTCCTCCCAAGGCAGCAAAAGGTGAGGATACAAGAAAAACAACACCACCTAGAACCGTCACAACCATCATCGCAGGCCTTACAAAAATAGCATCACCGGTCATAGCAAGTGGTGATGGTACTTCTTCTACAGTATTTGACCAACCCGTTGAAGGAACAACCAATACTAAGGCAAGTAATACGGTTTTACATAAATTAATTAATTTTGAGTGCATTTTTAACTTTCTCCTGAGCACGTATTCAGAAAATACGCAGTTACCGAAATCTTAATATAAAATACTTTAATATCTTAAACTATAGCGGCTATATCAGTGCTGTCGAATTCTAACTCTGACAATGTGAACAAAATACGCTAGATCGATTATTTTGTCTGACTTCTTGCAGAGTTTCTTTACATTTTTTGCATGATTCTCCGGCTCGGCCATATACATGCAACTGCTGCTTAAAATAACCTGGTTTTCCATCACTGCCTACAAAATCTTTTAATGTTGTGCCACCTTGTTCAATGGCATCGCTTAACACTTGTTTGATGCACGCGACCAATATTTTCATTCTTTTAAGCGAGATAGAACTAGCCGCTCGGCCTGGGTGAATGCCTGCCAAAAACAAAGCCTCATTCGCATAGATATTTCCCACACCAACCACCAGCTTACTATTCATAATAAACTGTTTAATCGTAGTTTTTTTACCTTTTGCTCTGGTGTGCAAGTAGCTCCCTGTAAAAACCTCAGTTAAAGGCTCCAAGCCTAAACCCTGTATCAATTTATGCGCCTGCCAGTTATCAGTCCATAAAACACACCCAAATCGGCGTGGGTCATTATACCGAATGATTTTTCCTGAATTTACCAAAAAATCAACATGGTCATGTTTTTGAACTGGAACTCCAGATTCGACAACACGCAAATTACCGGACATTCCTAAGTGTATAAGTAATGCGCCATTTTCAAAGTGAACAATAATATACTTCCCCCGACGGGAAACATTTTGCACATTTTGGTCTTGAAGCTGATGTACTTGTACCGGTACAGGCCACCTTAATGAGCTATTTCGCACGACTGTAGACTCAATGTCATATCCAAGTAGAAAAGGCTCTATCCCTTTTAATGTTGTTTCAACTTCTGGTAGTTCTGGCACAAAAATTCCTATATGTTGAAAGTCATTCCAGCTTTATTCGTTTATAAAAAGGTTGATTCAGTATGGCAAAACCAATTTCTCACGGTGATTATAAAGTTTTTTACCCTATCGTCACGCGCTGGATGGATAACGATACCTATGGTCATGTCAATAATGTCACTTACTACTCTTATTTTGACTCCGCCGTTAACCGTTTCTTAATTGAAGAAGGTGGCTTAGACATTCAAAATGCCGCTATTGTCGGGTTCGTCGTTAGCTCAAATTGTAACTATCGTTCGCCAATCTCATACCCTGAAAATATCTCTGTAGGAATCCGAGTGAATCGACTTGGGAATAGCTCTGTCACTTATGGGGTAAGCATCTTTAAAGAAGACTGCAGTGAAGCCGCTGCATTTGGAGAGTTCACTCATGTTTTTGTTAGCCGGACAGAAAATCAATCTGTCCCAATTCCTACTCCGATTCGACAAGCTCTGGAAAAACTTCTAATTTAGTCACAAGTGGCTGCGTAATTATTTTCGTACTCCAATAATATTTTCTCGAAGGTGCCATTCTGCTTAATTTTATCCAAACCTTGGTTAAAGCGTTCTAAATGATTTTGACTACTTAGTCTTAACGTCCTAGGAGTCGGCTCACCTATTTTCTGAAATTTAAATCTGTTGACCAAATGCTTACCTCCACGAATAAGTTTGCTCGAAAAAATATTTCGATCAGAGATAGCAATATCAATGCGCTTAAGAACCAGCATTTCTGCTTGCATTTCCTGATCAGAATCTTCGGTATAGTTTGGATTATGGTTTGCCATCAATTCAAACTCTGGACCTAAAGTATTTTTTGCGGTTTTAAAGCCCCAGATCGTTTTATCTTCATAGTCTTTAATCGATGCGAGTATGAAATTTTGTTCCGCTAATGTGATCGCACAATCGACATAGTCAATTGTCTTGTTAGAGGGGTAAAACTCTACATCCCGCTGATCATAGGCATAATTAGTCATATTTGAAACAATGCCCTCGATAAGCCCCTGTTCAAGCATATTTATCGCACGTTTATAATGCACATTATGTATCTTCCCTAAAGTCATACCCTCCGCTTTAAAAGCCTCATAAATGATATCTCTCTCAATACCAGAGTTCATATCTTTACTTAAATAAGGTGGCATGGAATAGGTAAAAGCAATGGATATTGGCTGTTCTTTGATATATTCCCCATAAGAGGAGAAACTCACAATAAAAAGAACGAGCATCACGCTCAAGGGTAAATACATAGAAGTATTCATAAAATTTTGTACCGTATTATTCTCGGGCTCAACCATAAAAAACTCAACAAACTTGTACAAAACATTTAGTTTCTATATTAGTCTAAAATCAAAAAAAAGCTCGAAGTGAACCTCTTTCGAGGCATCTTACCGCTTAAGATGCAAACTCAAACACAAATCACTATTCCATCATCCTTGTAGTTAAGGTATAACGGCGACATGAAAATCCCAAAACGAATACAACCTTTAGTTGAAGACGGTTTAGTCGACGAAGTTATCAGCCGTTTAATGAGCGGCAAAGAAGCTGATGTTTATATTGTACGCTGCGGTTCTGAGATCCGCTGCGCAAAAGTATACAAAGAGGCGGCTAAACGAAGTTTCAAAAAAGCAGTGCAATATCAGGAAGGCCGAAAGGTTCGGAATACCCGCCGTGCCCGTGCAATGGAGAAAGGCTCTAAATTTGGCCGTAAGCAGCAAGAAGAGACCTGGCAAAATGCTGAAGTAGATGCACTCTATAAATTAGCCAATGCAGGCGTTCGTGTACCTGAACCTTTTGGCTGCTTTGATGGCGTATTATTAATGGAGCTCATCACCGATGATGACGGTGATGTTGCTCCTCGCCTCAATGATGTCGCAATGTCAGTAGAACAAGCTATCGAAGATCACACTTTGATGATGCAATATGTCATGCGAATGCTTTGCGTTGGCCTAATTCATGGAGACTTATCAGAATTCAATGTCCTGGTTGATGAATATGGCCCCGTCATTATTGATTTGCCTCAAGCTGTTGATGCTGCCGCAAACAATCACGCTCAGTCCATGTTGGCACGTGATGTAAATAACATGACGACTTACTACTCCCAATTCGCCCCAGAATTAGCAAAAACCAAGTATGCGAAAGAAATGTGGGCATTGTTCGAGGAGGGTGATTTACACCCAGACCTTGAGCTAACAGGCTTGTTTGAAGAAAGTAATGAAGGTGCTGACGTTGACTCTGTCATCGATGAAATTAAAGCAGCATGGGAAGAAGAACAAGCACGCCAAAAGCGAATTAATGACGCTGACGAAACAGACGACTAAAAAACAGAAATAGCGCTGATAGACCAAATCCTATCTGCGCTATTATTTCCTCGGTTCAATTTTTATCATCAATTTGATGACCCATTTAGGGTTCAACAGTTTGTAGTTTAAAGCCCTCTGAGGCAAACGGGTTGGTAAATACCGAACTTTTTCCTTGAACGATCGCCTCAGGGTGGCGTATAGCCATTACACACCGAATCAACTCCTCATGTTGTTTATGTACATCAACCATAATCAAATACTGTCCTTGTGAGATCTGTTCATGAAAGCTTTGAATTTTATAATTTTCCTGAGAAATCCCACCTACAAAACCTGCCCAAGAGCCAAACAAGACACAAAAGAATGTTATTGCAAGCCATACGTTAAATGTAAAAGTCTCTATGTATGCCAAGGGCATCGTAAATAGAATTCCAAGAATTCCACCTGCAATCAAACCTCTCTCTACAAACCTGACGACATCAGTTCGATAGAGCAGTGAGGCAGAATGTAAATGGTGGGAGTAGAGTCCAGCTTCATCTCTGCTAACGATATGGAAATTCCAATCAGTGATACCTTTTTCATGCAGGTCATTAGACACCTGCTCAGCGCTATCAATGGAAGGGCTTAGATAATATAAACGTTTCATATGACACCCCGAATACTAATTTGAAAAATTCAAAAAACGGATTGTTTATAAACCTACTAACTTTTAAGAAATGTATTCAACAATTTCATTATACGCCTAACATTTTATTATGAAGCCCTATTAATAGATCTCTTTGTACTATCCACATTGGTATTAGACCCTAGAGTAGTAATACATCACGAGACATAAACTATACTAGTGAGACAAGCTTGGTAGAGGTGATCTCATGAGTCTTCAACAGTTAATCAACGACATCGGTCAGCACTACTGTATTAATGAGCACGAACTCATTGAAAAACTTCGAACCTCTCTTCAGCGGTCTGAAAGCGATTTACAAGGCATCACTACATTCGCCGCTAAAATAAGCCGACTAGCACTTAAACAAGAAGATACAAGCGACACCTTACAAGCACTATTGCAGGAGTATCAGCTTTCATCCGACGAGGGTTTGGCGCTCATGGTACTGACAGAAGCGCTGCTCCGAATTCCGGATCAAGCTGTTGCTTCACAATTAATTGCTGACCGAACCCGCCCACTAAATTGGAGCGACCACCTACGCCCCGAAAGTCCTTTTATGCTCAATGCTTCCACATTGATGCTGATGTTAACCGGAAAAGTACTCAGCACCAGTTCAGAGCGCCCCATTGAAGGTCACATCCATCACTTACTTCGACGAACATCCCAGCCATTTATTCACGCGGCAATGAAGAAAGTGATTCAAATTTTATCAAAGCAATTTGTTTTTTCACAAAGCATTGAACAAGCACTGGAACAGACATCTCAGAACGCCAATCCAAATGACTGCTTTTCACTCGATATGCTAGGGGAAGCAGCGCTTAGCCGAATCGATGCACAAAATTATTATCGAAAGTATCATTATGCAATGGATGAAATTATCCTCAGAAAACGGCAAGAGCAGGTCTCTATCTCAATCAAGCTATCAGCCCTTCATCCTCGTTACGAATACAGGCACGCATCCAGCAGCATAAAAGATATTGTTCAGACTCTCACGCCACTCATGATACATGCGAATGAGCATAATATTGACTTAACCATTGACGCTGAAGAAGCAGATAGACAGGCGCTGGGGCTGAAGGTATTTTCTCAACTTTTCACCCTTCCATCTTGTGGAAAAACGACGCATCTTGGTTTGGCCGTTCAAGCCTATAGCACCCGTTCATTGCCTCTGCTAAAGTATTTAAAACACCTTTCAGAGTGCAGCGGTCGAAAAATTTCAGTACGTTTAGTAAAAGGCGCCTATTGGGATAGTGAAATAAAACAAGCCCAAGCAGAGGGCTTAAGCTACTACCCAGTATTCACGCGTAAAAATCATACTGAAATATCCTACCTCGCCTGTGCTGACTTCCTTTTAGATAACAGGCACTGTTTTTACCCTCAATTTGCGACACATAATGCCGTCACTATTTGCGATATCATCGCGCGCGTAAAACCAGATGAGTCATACGAGTTTCAGCGCCTTCATGGTATGGGAGCACCAATATATACCGCATTGAGAAAGCATTACCCCAAGCTCAGAGTCAGAATTTATGGGCCTGTTGGTGAGCATAAAGAATTACTCCCCTACCTGGTTCGCCGTGTATTAGAAAATGGTGCGAACAACTCATTTCTTAAACAGCTACTCGAACCAAGTACTCAAATAGACCAGTTATGTCAACACCCTCTATCTACCAACACCCATGAACAGGAACTTCTACTACCTGATGATATTTACCTGCCTGCTCGCTGCAACTCAAAAGGCATTAACCTGGCAAATGAAACAGAACGGGAAAAATTGCTGAATGAACTGGAACAGCTAAAAAACCATACTTGGCAAAGTGATGTCATCGTCAATGAAAAATATCATCACACTGAAATAGTCGATATTTTAAGTCCCTACGATGGGCACTTTGTCGGTACATGCCACTCTGTCGACCAAGTAACCGCTATGGAAGCACTTACAAAAGCACAAGAATATTTCGGCATATGGAGGCATACAGACGCACAAGAACGATCTGAAATATTAAGACGTTACGCTAACAAACTTGAGGGTCACCAAACTGAGATCATATCGCTATTGATCAGAGAATCAGGAAAAACAATTCCGGATGCACTAAATGAACTTAGAGAAACCATTGATTTTGCCATCTACTATGCGAACACAGGCCAGTCTTTGTTTTCTAAATCGTCCAATTTACCCAGTTTAACAGGCGAACAAAATATCCTCGAACTCAGAGGGCGCGGCGTTTTCCTTTGCATCAGCCCCTGGAACTTCCCACTTGCCATATTTAGTGGCCAAGTCTGTGCGGCATTAATGGCTGGTAACACTGTACTCGCCAAACCTGCCGAATTAACCCCCTTGATCGCCCGTTTCGCCATTAAATTATTATTTGAAGCTGGCATCCCTGAGCAGGCACTACATTTTATACCCGGTTCCGGTGAAGAGATCTGCCCTGGGCTATGTCTTGATAAAAAACTCGCCGGAGTCGCTTTTACAGGTTCGACACAAACAGCACAGAATATTAATCGCACCCTTGCTGATAGAACGCATGGCATCATTCCATTTATCGCAGAGACAGGAGGACAAAATGCAATGATTGTCGACAGCTCTGCTTTGCCAGAGCAAGTTGTCAAAGATGTTCTTCAGTCTGCATTTTATTCTGCCGGTCAACGCTGTTCTGCACTACGGGTATTATACTTGCAAAAAGAAACCGCCCAACCCGTTATCTCATTATTGAAAGGCGCCATGGCCGAGCTAACGGTTGGTGACCCATCAAGACTTGACTCAGACATCGGGCCAATCATTTCTATTGAAGCAAGGCACTCACTTGACCAGCATATTCAAGCTATGAAACAGTCTCACAAACTCATTTACGCCTGTGACTTAAATTCTGAAACAAACCCCTGCAACCTCATCACCCCGCATGCCTTCGAAATTAATAACATCAATGAATTGAAATCAGAACATTTTGGACCTGTACTTCATATTATCACTTACGACTACAAAGCGGTTGATCAGGTTATTCAAGATATCAATCACTACGGTTATGGTCTGACTTGCGGCATTCATAGCCGAAATGAACAATGGGCAAAATCTATCGCCAAACAACTTAACATCGGCAATATCTATATCAACCGTAACATAGTTGGTGCAGTTGTGGGTTCTCAACCTTTTGGTGGGCAAGGTTTATCAGGAACGGGGCCAAAAGCTGGCGGCCCTAATTACCTACAACGCTTTATGACCGAGATATGCATTAGCAATAACGTGTCTGCAATTGGCGGAAATGTAGAGTTGCTAACCAAGTGAAAGTTTTCATTAGCGCCTATGTTTCCTAAAGAGCTATTCTTAATCGAAATAGAGATTTTAAAACATATTCTTTTACAACGAGTTTTTAAACCACTATATCAATATGTTGAATGAGCCCTGGGGTGAAATCATCTTGCAGAAATAAGCCGTTTTTTCTGACAATACCAGTGATTTCGTCATTTCCATCGAGCACGTTGAACGAAGCATCTAAGTTTGCCAGAAATATCGCCCCCACACGTCGCTCTGTCAGGCTAATCAATTGCATTCCCCCTTGAGCATCTAGATTTGACAATCGAAGTTTGGGAAAAACTGAATCCGACTCATCAATAACCCCGTCTTGATTTTCGTCATAATGCGCGAGCTCAGCAAAACCATTTCCTGATAGCGCTCCAAATAACTCATTCCCATCATCAATTTGACCATTCCCGTTTTTATCTAACGCTAGAAAAGCACTTGCACCTGAGGCATAAGACATGGAATCTATCTCGCCATCTGCATTTAAATCAAAGTCCACTTTTTTCTGGCTAAGTTCAACGTTTGATCCACTAAAAGTAAGTACTAAAGGGTCTACAAGCTCACCATTAATGAGCATTTGGCTTTGTGTACTTATATTCCGGGTTTTGAACAACGTCGAGTCAAAGCTCAAATCAATGGTGCTGCCATCCTCAAGTTGAAGCTTGGCAGAAGCCTGAAGTAATTGAGTTGTTTGGGTGCTGATTTGTGTTGTTCTTTCAGAAACAAATGGTTGAGGCTCATCTATTCCAAATGAGCGCCGCTCTGCATGACTATGAGAAAATGCCATCGCCATTGAAATAGTCTTACTCTGCTGCTGTGAATTCTGCTGATTCTGCATAACCTGATGATGCGGTATTTTCTTTCCCCACATGGCTTCAAACAAAAGCCGAATAAAGCGCAGTTCACTATCCTCGCTCAGTAAACTTTCTGGCGTAGCCTGCTCTAATTCAGGATATTTAGAAGAAAGCTGATTTAATGGTGTGACAAGACCAGTAGTCGATTGCTCAGATACTACGTCCTTTGACTCAGATCTATCAATTTGTCTTTCTTCGGTCTTCGTTACTGAAGTTTGCCTGCTAAATAAACTTAGATTGAGGTCATGGTTTGTAATGATCATATTGACTTCACTCCCATATATAAAAATTAACGGCCTCCAAAAAATATCTTTAAGAACCTTTTGCGATTACTAACATCGACAAAAGACCAATTAAGTAAAACGTAATTTGGAATACTGTTTTCCGGCATTGCCACCACCACTATCTTCATGTTCAACTTCAGTTTGAAGTAATTTGCGGTCACACTAACAACCAAACATTCAAAAGAAAAAACACAAAGGAAGAGAATTCATGATTGGATACGTCACTCTAGGAACAAACAACTTTGATGCTGCGGCTAAATTCTACGATGAGCTTTTAGGTGAAATAGGTGCAAAGCGATTTATGGATATGGGGACCTTTATTGCCTGGAGCACTTCTCCAGGAAAGCCTTCTTTAGCCATTACCAAACCTTTCAATAAGGAACAAGCTACAGTCGGTAACGGCACAATGGTGGCTTTGTTTGTTGACTCACAAGATAAAGTGAACGCCATTTATGAAAAAGCGATTACGCTTGGCGGCACTGATGAAGGTAAACCTGGCTTACGCGGCGGATCATTTTATGCCGGGTACTTTCGTGACTTAGATGGCAATAAACTCAACATATTCACCATGTAATGAACGCTTACACAGTCTCCTAAAGCAAGGAGGCTGTAAAACGACTTTTTCAATAGAATATATTCCCATATCAAAGCCTTAGTAATAGAACCTTTATTGATATCACTCCAAGTTTTCTTCGTTCTATCTCAGCCAAAAAATCAAGTAATTCTTTGAAATAGATCATTTTTTAAAATAAAACAGCCCTCCCTCCTGTTTTATTGTAAACCTGTCTCACCAACAGAGCCCGGATAAAACCCCTTTACGAATATTTATTTTGAGGCTATATATAAAAGTGTTAATCCCACAGAATTAAATGAGGATTGAGGAAATATTATGAAAAGCAAAATCTCCCAGCATATTGAAAAACTATACACTGAAAAACATTCAGATAACGCTCATTGTGATATTAGCAGTTCCCGAATTCAAATGGTGAAGACTCCAATACCTACGGAGTTATTCCATGAATTGGAAACACTTGCATCAGAATATAATCGCGATTTGCAATGTTTGGCAGGTGACTTTTTAACCCTCGCGCTTGAAGAAGCTCTTGCAAGTATTCCCAGGAAAGAGAAAGAGCACTTATATCTTGTCCGACAACAACATGAACATGATGAAGCTGAGCACCATAAAGAGCTATGTCAGTTTAATGCCGGAGGAACATAAATAAAGCGTTTTGTACACCAGCGGTTTGACAAAACAACAAAGTCATTCCGGTGTGCTTTTCAGCCGGAATGACAGGGGTTGTGTCCAGCAAGCTCTCAATATATATTTCTGAGCGTTTAAACTTCAAGATACTCTTAAACACTCAAAATTATATTAGTCATTTTTATTAATTAATTTCGCAGCCTGGAATAATAATATTTACAGGTTCTAAATTAATAGCATCACATTTGTCAGGGATGTCTATATGATTTTTAATAAACAAGCTGCACCACCTGTTATCACAAAGGAAAGCTCTATTTTTGAAGATCGTCGCATCATGTCTCCATTGAAATACAGGCATGAAACAGAAATAGTGCAGGATCGAAGAAAGCACCAATTTAACACCAGCGAAGACTGGTACCTTAGAGCATCATGCCTCTTAATCGAAAAGTAAAACATAAGCAGTCTAATAAGGCTGCTTATTAAGCCTGTCTCAAAGCCCCTAGTATATTGATAAATAAGGGAGGTTTACGATGCGACTTATCACGATTGACGATATTAAAAAAATCATTGACCACTTTGGGATTGAATCATTTTTGATTCAGGTTATTGAGGCTTTAAGAGCAGATTTTTCGCGCTGGCCAGAGTTTAATAAATCCCCACGACATGCAATTCATTACCCCCAAGGGGTTATGGAACTAATGCCTTGTTCAGACAATAATTTTTACAGTTTTAAATTTGTGAATGGCCACCCAAGTAATACTGCCAAAGGCCGCTTATGTGTCACCGCTCTAGGTATGCTTGCAGAAGTTGAAAATGGCTACCCCTTAATGCTCAGTGAAATGACCTTGCTAACAGCTATTCGTACCGCAGCAACCACTGCTTTAGCTGCAAAGTATTTAGCTAGGCCTAACAGCCATCACTTAGCACTCATTGGTACTGGCGCTCAAGCTGAATTTCAATTTTTAGCGATTCAAACTGTGCTACCAATCAATACAGTCAGCTACTTTGACCCTGATACCTCAGCGATGAACAAATTCTATAAGAATTTGCATCATAAAGCGGACCTACACCCATGCCCATCAATCGAACTCGCTATCAAAAATGCCGACATGATTATCACAGCAACCGCCCAAAAAAAACAAAACTGCTTATTTGAAAAAACCGACATTATGCCCGGTACTCACATAAACGCGATGGGAGGAGATTGCTCTGGTAAAACTGAATTTTCAGTCCAGCTACTCAAAGCTTGTAAAATTGTGGTGGAATATCTACCACAAAGCCAAGATGAAGGAGAAATTCAAAATTTGCCCGGTACCGAGATACATGCTGAACTATGGCGACTAATAACAGGCGAAAAAACAGGACGAAGCAATGATGAAGAAATTACCTTATTTGACTCAGTAGGCTTTGCCTTGGAAGACTTTTCTATTTTACGTTTAGTCTATAACTTGAGTGAGTCCTTGAATATTGGCCAACAAGTGAACTTAATTCCTACACCGGCGAACCCAAAAGACCTATACGGGGTTTTGTTATGAGTCTTCACCAAATATAGCAATCACCAGCGCCGATATTAAATGTAGGGTTTTATCTTTCTGATCAAAATCCGGGGAGTACTCCGCAATCTCCAACCCTAATAATAATGGGTCATTATTAAATTGTTCTAGAGCTTCACAGAGTGAAGCCCCATTCAGACCATCAGGTTCAGGCACGCCCACAGCAGGCGCATCCTTTGGGTCAATAGCATCTATATCTATACTAATTGCAAAATAGTCCGCATGTTTCAACACAGTGTCACGCAAGTTTGTTAACCAATAAGTCAAGCTTTCTTGCTTAATTTGCTCCATGGTAATTTGCGTCACATTTAATCGGTCAAGTAGCACTGACTCATTTTTTTCAAAACTTCTAAGCCCTAATAAACCCAGATTCTTTGAATCCAATATTGGGCCATCGCCATAAATATCTTTGAGCGCATCATCCCCTTGACCTAATAATGCAGCAACAGGCATACCATGCACATTACCAGATGGTGAACTTACAAATGTATGAGCATCCATGTGGGCGTCTATCCAGATCAAACCCAGTTTCTTTGCTCGGGGTTTATACATAGCCAATGCAGACATGACACCTTTCCAGATACCCATCGCGTAAGCATGTTCACCACAGAAAAAGATGAAAGGTGTTTTATTATTAATACACGCTGATGAGGCTAATGCAGCCTGAGAGCAGAGTTGTTTTATTGCTTGATTCTTGTCTAGCGAGATATTCGCCGAGAGCATAGGAAGCCAATGAAGGTCGATGCCATTCTTTTTACATTGAGAGTTCAAATATTGCGAGTCACGTAAGGCAATAGGACCACGAGAACACCCCTCATGATTACCGGCTAACCCTGATGCAATACCTATGGTTTGTATCTGCTGCATATAGTGACTATCCAAACTAATTGCTTATCTTTAGTTTAGTCTAAATTAGGTATAAGCATCTCTAAACTAATGCAGCAATCACCGTACAACCAAGGTCACAAGCCAAGCCACAATTAACTTATCCATGACAATTTTAGACCTTACTATACTTTTAAGGTATCGGTGTAAGGCGGCCACCCAAGCGGTTTACCGGCCAATAAGTGTAAATGAATATGATAAACAGACTGTCCACCATGCTCATTGCAGTTCATTACTGCACGATAGCCGTCTGAGGCAAAACCCATTTCTGAAGCCATCTGTTTAGCCACCCAAAATAAATGCCCGATTAGCTCTTTATCACTGGCTTCCATATCATTAATGGTCACAATTGGTTTCTTGGGAATAATGAGTAAATGAGTGGGAGCTTGAGGTTGAATGTCTTTAAACGCCAAACATTGTTCGTCTTCGTAAACTATATCGGCCGGTATTTCACGATTTATTATTTTGGTAAAAAGTGTTTCTGACATATATTAATGCTCCTGTTTTATTTTGTATAAATCTTCACTTTATAAACAACTGACTATTATGCGGGTTTTGCTAATTTTGGAAGATCTCCTGATGCACCAATCGCATATTTTACAACCTGATTCTTTACAATACCGGCATGATTTGCCAAGCCTAAGCCAAGGTTGCGCACAAGCCTTAAAGGAAAATTGTCATTGCTGAAACCATAATAAAAAGCATCCATTAAGTTCATCATGGTCTGATTTTCAAAACGTCGCCGTTTTTGGTATTCACTTAGCACTGATTTTGACGCGAAATTGTCATTATTCATCACAGCTTGAGCCACGACTTCAATCAATACTGCCGCATCGAGAAACCCCAAGTTCACTCCCTGACCGGCTAAGGGATTAATGGTATGTGCTGCATCGCCCGCTATAGCGACCCCTTCTTTTACATAATCGATCGCGTGAGATTTGAATAAGGGAAAACTTGCTCGGGCAACAATGTGATTTAACACAGGCAGTTCACTTGGGTATTTACGTTGTAATGTGGCAAGTAACTCCGCATCACTCATATTTTTTAACGTTTTGATTGCGTCAGCACTGTCATACCAAACAAGAGAAGCGTAGTGCTTTATTTGGCCATCAATTAAAGGGCCGCTATCCGCTAGAGGTAAAAAAGCCATCGGCCCATGTGAAGTAAAAGACTGCCAAGTGATATCATCTTGCTGCCCTTGGTATTCAACCGTACAGACAAACGCTTGCTGTTCATATTGTTCACGAAACTGGCCCAGATTTGCCTGTTCACGAACTTTCGATTGTGCGCCATCGGCACCTATCACAAGCTTAGCCGTCAGTACGCCATGCTGAGCTAACTCAATCTTTTTTTCATCACCATCCAGTTGCATACTAACTATTTTATCAGGACAAAAAAGCTCAATTTGATCAAGTTCGGCCATCGCCTCATGCAAACCAAGCTGTACAATATCATTCTCAACAATATAGCCTAAATGACTCTGGCCCTGCCCCGGAAAAATATCATCTGCATTGAATTCAGTTCTGGCCCAAGCAGAAATATCAGGTAGCCATGCTGACAAACCATTTTTGGAAGGTCGCTCATTGACTGCGAGTCGACGATAAGGGCAAAGACGCTTATTCGCAATATGAGGCCAGGCTCCGACATGACGTAGCACTTGTTCACTTGCAAAACTTAAAGCTGAAACACGAATATGTGGCGCTTCATCTTCAATAAACGCAGGTGGTAATTGATTGTCAATAATAGCAACGTTTAAACCGGAGCGAGCTAGACCACAAGCGATGGTGGCTCCCACCATTCCAGCACCAACAATTATGACATCAAATACACTATTCATTCTGCTTTCTCTTAGCTATCAATTTTTGGTATAACTATTCAATATGACTTATTCGTTTAAATCATGCCTATTATGCAAGAAGGCTAAACACAATCACACAGGAGCTGATGTGAATGTTATATATTCCTAGAATAAAATTAAGTTCTTTATTTTTTTCTGCCCTGATAACGCTGATTTCATCTACAAACTTAGTCTTGGCAAACGATTTCCCGCATCGTTTAATAGAAGGCAAAAGCCAGCCCTCCCTTGCTCCTATTATTGAACAAACAGCCCCTGCCGTCGTTAACATCGCGACCTATACGCTTAAAAAAGCTTATAACCCATTATTACAGTCCCCCTTCTTCCAGCATTTTTTCTCTTTACCTGACGAACTAGAAGAAACACGTCGAATGCAAAGTGCAGGCTCAGGTGTCATTGTCGATTCAGAAAATGGCTATGTACTGACGAACCATCATGTCATCGCTAATTCCGATGAAATCGAAGTAAAATTGCAAGACGGCCGCCATTTTAACGCTACTTTAATCGGCTCTGATGAAAAAGTAGATATCGCCTTATTAAAAATAGAAGCGGATCATTTACCTGCCGTCGCAATCGCGGACTCAAGCCAATTAGCTGTTGGCGACTTTGTGCTCGCCATTGGCAACCCTTTTGGATTAGGTCAAACCGTCACCAGCGGTATTGTCAGTGCCTTGGGACGAAATGGCTTAGGCATTCAAGGTTATGAAGATTTTATTCAAACGGATGCATCGATTAACCCCGGTAATTCAGGAGGTGCCTTAATTGATTTAAATGGTCGGCTCGTCGGTATTAATTCGGCAATTATTGCGCCTGCGGGCGGCAACGTAGGCATTGGATTTGCCATTCCTACCGAAGTCACCAGTGCAATCATGTCTCAATTGATCACCTATGGCGAAGTGCGGCGCGGAGGGATTGGTGCTCGTTTTCAAGATCTAAGCCCCGAACTGGCTGAAGCCTTTTCAATTACAAACTCAGCATTACCAACCTATCAGGGAGCCATTATTTCCAGTATTGCCAAAAATAGCGCCGCCGAAGATGCAGGTCTTCAAGCAGGTGATGTTATTATTAGCGCTAATGGGCGACGAATTACCAATACCATCGATATTCAAAATAGAATTGGCTTATCTTCAATTGGTAAAACCCTGTCTTTAGAATTAATTCGTTTAGGCGAACGTTTAACGATAAAAACAGAAATCCGCCCCATTCCAATCCCGGAAGCCGAAGGCCAATCAATTTCAATTTATTTATCTGGGACACAATTAAAGGACTTAATTCTAAGCGATCAGGAAGAAGCCGTTGGTATTATTTTAGAATCAGTTCAGGCTCGTTCTAACGCAGCAAAGCTAGGGTTTGAAAAAGGTGACATCATCTTTGGCGTAAACCGCACACGAATTAGAAATATCAAACAGTTAAAAAACTATATTGTTTCTCGATCTCGTACTATTCAGGCATTTAGAATTAGACGGGGCTATGAGGATTTGATGGTCTATGTGCGTTAAGTTTTCCATTAACCCCTAGGCTAAAGCTCAGGCAAGCTTCATGTAGGCCCAGAGATTTGGAAAGTCTTTTATTGATTTGATCATCGACAGCACTTTGGCCATCGACCTTGCATAGGTTACAAAAATATTCTTAATCTTTAACCCGCTTTTTTTCGAAGCATCCAGCTTGGCTTTTTAACACCAATTTTGGCAAAGCCTTCATTTAAAGTCATCGGATGAGCTAACTCTAGATAGTCCGTTAAACTCATTTTGATAATTTCATGATGATTTCCGGCTCTAAAGGCAATATCACCGTCTTCATCAAAACCTTCATACATATAAACAGGAATATCATAAAGAGCACCAAAAGGAGGCATCGCCCCCACTTCACATGAAGGAAATTGATCTTTAAATTCATCTTCAGTTGCGAGAGAAACTAGTTCAGTTCCCATGGCGTGCATAAATCGATCCCAACGAATTCGGCAGGACGCAGGTAAAACAACCATCGACATGCAACCATCAAGAACCACCATGACTGTTTTAGCCATTTGGTCACCCTTGATATTCACTCGCTCAGCAATTTCTTTAGCTGTATAGGCAACGGAGTGTTCAATAGAAACGTACTGAACGTCGTTTGAATCTAAATAACTTTTTAACTGTTCAACTGGCATCGTAACAACCTCTACATCTCTTGCGAGTGTGACGCTGCGGCGCGCCTTTACTCATGAGTTCTTTACAGATAAAAAATAGCTACTAATTACACTGAGCAGCTATGGTTAAATGTTCCAGATACTATTTAGTGCCTTCAATCAATATCTTTTTTGAAAGCATTATTTAAGAGTTACTTTAATACTAGTCACGAAACTCAAATAATTGAAGTAACGAAAAGTATCTTTTTATGTTGCGAGTTACAGCTTCGTCTATCTCGTCAAAAAAATCTGTGAAGTAAACCCGATATGACATTTGTTTTCAAAAGAACGCAGGTTAGCCTGATCGTTATTCTTATAACTTTTAAAACCTCACCACCGCTGTTATTCCGGTGTGCTTTTTAGCCGGAATCTATTGTCTTTATGTCTAAATAACGAAAAAAAGCTGGATTCTGGCTAAAAAACTACCGGAATGACAGGACATTTAGCCAAATTTAAATCGTACATAGTTTTCATATTTTATTATCAGATATAAAAATTGGTATAAAAAAACTGTCTTTTACTAACGCCTAACCCAACCCGCCAATAACTCAGAATCCGGAGTATTACTGAGCTAGATGCATATTCACATTCTGCTAAGAGTTTCATAAAAAGCATTATTAAAGGCCTCATACATACAGAAATAAACGCCCTATATTCTGCAATATTGACCCACAACCTAACGTTAAAGTTAACTGAACTGTTAGCAAGTTCAGAAACTACAAATACTGACTCAGGATCTTTCAATACGCGATCATCTTGGCCAGCCAGATTTCAAGTATTGACTTCGCCTTATCAATATCAACTCAATATAGCTTGCCATTTGATCCATTTTCTTAACAAATTCTCAATTGGTATCTCTTGGTTGTTGTGTGAAGTGCTTGTAATTATTATATTGTGATACAAGAAAGTAGCTTGAAATAGCCGCTACTAATCGTCAACGAAAAACGATCCGCTATTCAGGTTCATTATGATTCAAGTCGAAAATCTCAATTTAAATCTCCGCAAAACTTTGAGTAAGGGACAGGTGGCAATCAGTCAACCTGCGGGATGCCCTGATATTAATCTGTGGTTATTTAACCCGAAAGTTTTAGAAGGGCCCTTGAGCCATGATGAAGCTCAAGCCGTTGTTGCAGAACCCGCCTATTGGTCATTTTGCTGGGCCAGCGGCCAAGTATTGGCAAAATACATTTTATCTCACCCTGAAATAGTCAAAGATAAAGTCGTTGTAGATGTGGGAAGTGGCTCTGGTATTGTCGCTATTGCTGCTGCATTGGCGGGCGCTAAAGTAACTTATGCCTGCGATATTGACGAAGATGCGCTCGATGCAGTCACCATGAATGCGCAGGAGAATAAAGTAAAAGTTCAAACCGTTAAAAGTCTGGATGAAGTAAGCGAAGAGATCGACTTAATCACCGCTGCCGATGTGCTCTATGATCGCGATAACTTTTCGCTCCTGACACGCTTTACAGAATCAGCGCCTCAAGTACTGTTAGCCGACTCGCGCATTAAAACCTTGCCCGTTGACCACTATGAACTTCAAACAACCATTGAAGCCCGCACTTGGCCCGATCTAAATGAGTTTGAAGAATTTAATCAGGTACGAATTTATCTTTCGGCGCTTTAAAGAAAGGATTTAAGTGAGTCGCCATCACTAGAAAATATAAAACGACACCGAAAAAATCAGCACACCAGTCCCACAATGAAAACTCACGATAAGGTAAGTAGGCTTGAACTATTTCTATTATTAAACCCAGCAAACTCAAGCCAATAATCAGGTAACGTTTTTTTGAATAGGGGTAAGCCAAATGAGCCAGCAAACCCATGAAAAGGAAACCAGTTGCATGTAAGAACTTATCATTAAGTTGTGGCTGTAAACCCGCTTCAGCAGGAGAGAAAGCAATCACACAACCTGCAACCACCACCGTATAAAAGACTAGTTTATTCAACCAAATCGTTGTTATTAATGAATGTAATAAATATAAAGCTTTCAAATCCGTATAATCTCATTTATTTTCAGCATCAATGAATAACCGCATTATATCGTAATTTAACTAATCGCATCTTATACAGGGCGCTCTTTATGAATGGAAACTTATTTCGTGGTTTCAGCTATCTCTTTCAGGGATTTAAAATTATCTGCCAACCAAAGTTCAGGCTATTTCTATTGGTGCCTTTTTGCGTCAATGTTGGTTTATTTACCTTATTAATCATATGGGCAAAGAGTTTATTCTCTGGTTGGATGGCATCATTACTTGGCTGGATGCCTGAATGGCTAGCTTTTTTAGAATGGCTATTTTGGGGGGTCTATTTAATTGTTATCGTAATGACGCTGTTTTACGGTTTTGTCGCGGCAGCCAACCTGATTGGTGCGCCCTTTTATGGCTATCTGGCAGAAATGACTGAAAAGCACCTCACAGGAAAGGACTCAGAAATAGCCTTTTCATGGAAAGAACTCGCCTTGCTTATACCCAGTACGGTTAAGCGAGAATTACAAAAAATACTCTATTATCTGCCTCGGGTACTAGGCTTGTTCATTCTTGGGTTCATTCCCGGTTTAAATGTTTTTGCAGTGCTGGGCTGGGTTATTTTTTCAGGCTGGATGATGGCAATTCAATACATTGATTACCCTGCAGACAACCACAAAATGAGTTTTTCTGATATGCGGCGTTATTTATCTGCACATCGCTTAACGGCACTGGGCTTTGGAACGCTTACTTTTGGCGTAACACTATTCCCCTTAATAAACCTACTCGCTCTGCCTGCGGCAGTATGTGGTGCCGTGGCATTTTGGGTAAATGAAAAATCTGGTGTGGGAAATATTAATATCGAGATTGGAGCAGCACAGGAAAGCAAAAAACTCAGATAGTCGATGAATAAGCACTTTGCATGACACAGCCTCTGTCATTCCGGTAGTCTTTTTTGCCAAATGGCTCCCATGCAAAGTGCTCTTATTAAAGCGTTAAAATATTACAGTTAACTGATATCTACTTAACGATAAAGTCTAAAACGAGCCCCACAAAAATAACTAATCCTACCCAGTTATTATTTAAAAATGCTTTAAAACACTCATCCCGATAACGAAGCCGTATCAGGTGTTGCTGGTAAATAAACAATATTGATGCGCTCACCACCCCTAGAAAGTAAAACTGTCCTAATTTGAGCTGATCACCAATCATACAAAGGGTTAGAACTACAAGAGTCTGTAGGAAGGCGATTATGGCGCGATCAGCATTGCCAAATAAAATAGCCGTCGATTTCACGCCAATTTTCAAATCATCTTCTCGGTCGACCATGGCATACATCGTGTCATAAGCAACGGTCCATAATACAGTCGCGGTATAAATTAACCAGATTACCGAAGGCAGTTCATTGGTTTGAGCAGCATAAGCCATGGGAACAGCCCAGGCAAAAGCGGCTCCCAAGACCACTTGTGGTAAATAAGTGTAGCGCTTCATAAAAGGATATGCAGCTGCTAAGGCTAGGGCACCAAATGATAGATAGATGGTGAGTTCATTCGTCTGTAACACCAGTAAAAAAGCAATCAGACAAAGTGACGCAAAAAAGATTAGCGCATTTTTAGGGCTTATTTTTCCTGTTACCAAAGGACGGTCTTTAGTCCGCTCAACGTCACCATCAATATTTCGGTCAGCAAAGTCATTAATCACACAGCCTGCAGAACGCATCAGCACACAACCCGCGACAAAAATAGCCAAAACATCTAAAGAAGGTACACCTTCAGCCGCTAACCACAAAGCCCAGAGCGTAGGCCATAAGACCAAAAAAATACCGATGGGTTTATCAATGCGCGCAAGTTTCACGTAATTATTTACATTAGAAGTAAGACTTTTTATCACTGATATTCTCTCTTTATATCCATTAGGAATTAACACTGAACTGAATGGCACTTACTTAAAAACAAAAAACTAAATGATTCAGTATGTTATATTTTATGTAGGTCGGAACTCATTCCGACAAATGTTGCAAATTTCACAACATACTTTATAAACCACTATTAATGGTAGCTAAGGCGATCACTACTAGCGTAGTATCGTGTCGGAATAAATTCCGACCTACACGGCTAAGCAGTTGAACTAGCATTAGTTTTACTCTTAAGTAAGTGCCATTCAACACTAAACAAGTTAATCTTCAAATACCCGTGGCATAAACAACTCACTCACTAGCAGGGGTTTATTATGTAACAAAAATACTGAGCGCCGGCCATATACGCCTTTCAAACTCTGAGCTTTGGGCATGGCAATTTCAATGGGTTTTCGTTTCATGGTTTTTGATTTAAACAAAAAGGCACCTAAAGGCCGATTCCCCATAAATTGTAGCTGCTTTTCAGCGCCTGATAAGGTCGAATTGGGAATAACACTCCGCGCTGTAACCCAAACCTTACCAACACATAGTAATTCAACTTCTCGAACCAAAGCTTTTTGCCGTGTCGGAACATTGAGTACTTTCCTTTCATCACGAGACGGATAAGCCCACCCCTGAAAAGTAACACGGACCGAAAAGTCTCCCTGCGAGGCTTTGATTAAGCGTTTGGTTAATGAACCCGCATCTAAAACCCAAGCTCTTCGGTCTCGGGGTAGAGCATTTTCAGGCACTCGCCTAAAACGACGCCAAACCATTGCACCTTGTTTTGACCACACCCGCTATAAACCCTTTACCGCATAAATTCCGGCTGCATTGCGCCAATAACCCTGATAATCCATACCAAAACCAAAAACAAAACGGTCTTCAACTATTAAGCCTTCAAAGTCTGCCTTGAAACCTTTAAACGCTTTACGGTCATGCTGTTTATCTAGTAACACAGCCGTATAAACACGCTCAGCACCTTGGGCTTCACAATAGTCAATAATGGCTTTCAGGGTATGCCCTTCATCGAGTATGTCATCCAGAATGACAACAAATCTGTTAGTCATCTCGATACTAGGCTCAACTAACCAATCCAGGTCACCACCACTTGTTTCAGCACGATAACGCGTAGCATGTAGGTAATCGAGCTGTAAGGGGAAGTTTAAATGCGGCATCAACTGCCCGCTAAACACCAAACCACCATTCATGATGGATAACAAAATAGGGTTTTTATCGGCTAACTCATCACTGATTTCACGCCCTATTTCAGCAACGGCTTTTTGAAGTTCATCTAAAGAATATAAACAATCAGATTCATCGAAAACTTGCTGCATTTGTTGGGGGATATTCGTTTGTGACATGAATCGGCCTGAATAAAGATGGTGTAATAAAATATTGAGACTGATTATATCCTCCCTTTCTCACTATTTCTCTACTTTTGACTACACTTGTAGCGAGATAAAAATATCAACCGGCACTCCCTAATTATAATAAGAGGTTTCAAATGCGTTGTATTCTCAATTTTGGCGTGAAAGGTAGCAGTAGAAGCTTACTGTTTCTGTCTCTTTTAGCCAGCACACAATCCTCTATTGCCACAGAAACAACATCTGAAAATCCGTCATTCACAGCCCTTCAGGAAGAAATTCTCTGGCTGCAAGAAGAGACCTATGTTTCAACGGCCACCAAAACACTTGAAAGTATTAGGAAAAGCGGCGCTACAGTATCGGTTATTACTGCGGCCGATATGAAAAATATGGGTGCCCGTAATTTGATGGATGCCTTAAAACGCATACCTGGGCTTGGCATTAACATTAATAATGTCGGACTACCTGTTGTGGAAGTTCGTGGTGTAAAAACAGATTTCAGTGAAAAAGTTTTATTTCTAATTAACGGCCATTCAATCAATAACAATTTAGTTAATGGCGGCGCTACGTGGGCTCACAATAATTTTATGGTTGATGAGATTAAACGTGTTGAAATTGTAAGAGGTCCGGGTTCTGCACTTTATGGGGCAAATGCTTTCGTTGCTGTCATCAACATCATCACCAACCAAGCAACAGATATTAATGGCACAAAAGTAACGCTTGGTATAGGCGACAATGAGACCAATAAAGTTAATATCCAAACAGGAAGAACAGTCGGTAATATTGATTATGCACTGAATGCCAGTTTTTTCGATACGGATGGAAACAAAGAAAAAGTTGAGTCTGACTTTTGGGGTAACTCGGGAGAGTCATATGACTGGAATAAACGCTATGACTTAAGTTTCAATTTGAACGTCTCCAATTATACATTTCAAGGGAAATACCTTAAACGAAATAGTGGCCCTTATATCGGTTTTGGTAACGCCTTAAATGATGAGTCTGAGCAAGACTACGTTGAGTATTTTCTTGAACTTGGTTATGAAAGAGCCCTATCCGAAGCAATACAAATCAATAGCAAAATATATTACAACAACTTTAAAACAAAAAATTTCTGGGAAGTACACCCAGAAGGTTTTCCCCCGGGAGGGGGATTTCCAGACGGTTTATTAGGAAGCTCTCCTATCACCATCGAGTCAACAGGTGCAGAACTCCAATTTGAATACACTATATATCAACATAAATTACTCTTTGGCCTTATGGCAGAACACCAAACACAGTTTGATGTTGGCTTTGAAGCTAACTTTGACCCCACAACTGGTGCGCCATTACCGGGAGGATTTCAAAATATTTACGATAGATGGCCCTGGATCGGACGCCAAAATCGAGACATTCAAGCTGCATTTTTACAAGATATTTGGGATATGCGAAAAGATTTAAGGTTAATCATTGGCGCTCGTTATGACCGCTATAGTGACTTTGGCGGATCCTTTAACCCCAGATCAAGCCTTAGCTGGGAATTTACTAAAGGTTATAACTTAGTCGCCACCTACGGTTCGGCCTTTAGAGCACCTAATTTTGGCGAACTATACAATGCCAATAACCCTGGGGCTTTAGGCAACCCAGATTTAGAACCAGAAGAAATTGAAACTTATGAGCTAAGTCTGAATGGTAAAATTAATAAACGTACAAATATGCGACTAACTGGCTTTAGAAACAATATTTCTGACTTGATTGATTTTAGAAATATTGTTGCTAACAATGTAGGCAAATTGGAAGTAAGTGGTCTTGAAATGGAGTTAAGTTCACGACTTCGAACTGGATCGAATATCAGCTTTAATTACACCTATCAATATGCCGTAGATAAGCAAAGTAAACTGCGTGTCGCTGAAGTTCCTATGCATAAAGCCAATGCCGCTTACAATTATCGCCATTCAAAGCGCCTAAGTAGTTATGTGGGCCTTTCACATGTAGGAAAACTCAAGCGAACAAGCGGGGATAATCGTTCAGAGGTATCTGACCATACTACGGTTGATATTGCTCTTAACCTTCAAAGTACTAGTGAGGACGTTAGTATTAAAGCCTCTATTTACAATCTATTTAATAAGAAGTATGTGGATGCTGCGCCACAAGGAACAGTCGCGTCAGACTTTCCCAAACCAAGTCGAAACTTGATGGTTGAAGTTAGTTACAAACTTTAGGTTTAAAGCTAAAAGCCCAGAATAGTACTCTGAGCTTTTCAAACCATAGCCTCAAATCACATAGAGCACTGGCTCGGATCGGTTACAAATTTTGCATCTGATTTATAATAGGTCAAACGGCTTTGTGACAGACCACACCGAATAAGAGATTGAAGTGAGCATACTGCAGCAAAAGTAGGGTCAATCACTGGCGCAGGCAAGCCCGCTTTCTTCAATTCATTTGCCACCGTTTCAACGACATCTAGCATCCCGGTACAACCAAGAACAATGGCTTGGGCGCCATCCACCGTTATCGCTTGTTTACTCTCTTCAACGAGATGTGCAATGAGTTTCTTCTTATCAGAAAGATCCTTTACAGGCATATTTACATTCCTGATTGAAGCCAAATTACCGGTTATGCCTAAGTCCCGGGCTTCTGATTCAAGCATCGAATCAACACTGGGAACCACGGTAACAATTGAGAATTTTTGAGCAATGGAGTTTGCCATTAGCACCGCACCATCGAACCCGCCAACGACAGGTATATCGACTAATTCTCTTACAACTGAAACACCAGGAGAACCAAAACAATCCACAAAAATACCATCATAGCCATTCTTCTCAGCCTCTTTGGAAAGACGAATAATTTCTCCCGTATTTAAGTATTCTGCATAAAGACTTTCAATCGTACAGGTTCCCTCTTTTACATTGACATAGTCTGCTGTGAAATCTGGAGCCAGCACTTGATCGACTTCCTGCTTAACCTCTGGAACTACTTGGGTTGGAACGATAGGAATAAGTATCAAAATTTTCTTATTTACACTTGTTGATGCCATTATTTTCTCCTGTTTTTTCAAGTTTCTGCTATATATCTATAGGTAGTAAATATCAGAATAAATATAACAATATAAATAATAGACCATTTTCAAGTGGCCTCTAGAGAATTTCACTTACAAAGTACATGGAGAAGCAATATGCGAGAATTGGATAGAGATGCAGTTGAAAAAATTGCCAAGGGGGCTTGTTTTTTAGGTAGTGGCGGTGGTGGCCCACTCTCAATAACCCCTGATATTATCGATAATATTTTTAAAGAAACTGATAAAGTGCAAGTCGTGGATATGGAAGAGGTTCCCGATGATGCGGGTATTGCCATTGCTGCCGGTATGGGGTCTCCCCAAGGCGCTGCAGGAATGACATTTGACACCGCAGGATCAGTTGCCTTTGATGCGGTTGCCAAACGGTATGGCAAACTCAGTTATGTTGCAGCAGTAGAGGTCGGTGCAGCAAATAGCGTTGTGCCCATGCTCGTCGCAGCACAGAAAAAAATCCCTTTAGTGGATGCTAACGGCGCAGGAAGAGCGGTCCCAACCTTGCCTTCAACAACTTATGCACAAGCAGGTATTCCAGCAACTCCCGCTGTACTTTCTGCTGTAGGCGTTAAAGGTAACCCGATAGAAGTGTGTCCCGACGGCTATGATGCTGAACAAGTTGAAGACTGGGCGGCCAATGTGCTCACTCACAACCCTGATTTTACGAAATATAAATCAGGCGCAGTATCTCTTTGGGCTTTTGATGGTAAAAAACTCAACGCAGGTAGCGGTGCCGATGCAACAGCAGTAGGAGGTTCACTCATACTTGCTGAAAAAATTGGTCATGCTTTAGACTCTTTAACTCCCATAGAAAGTGTCCAGAAAGTTCTGGATGCTTCAGATAGCAAATACACCTACCTTGGGATAGGTAAAGTGATTGCAGTCAAAGAGGAGTCTGTTGGCCCATTAGACGGTGGAATAGTGGAGGTCGCAATGGATAAACACATTATTGAGCTTCCTTATCTCAATGAGTTTTTAGGGGCCTTCAATTGGGATTCATTAGATCCAACCTACATATTGGGGCCTGATATGATTTGCTGTATGACACCAAGCGGCGAACCACTTTCAAACCCATCGATCAGCAGTAAATTTGAAAGCGGGCCATTTGAAATAGCAATCTTTGCAATTCAAGCGGCTGCGCCTATGCGCAAAGAATCTATGTTTGACATGTTTGCGGCCAATATTAAAAAGCTCTACCCTGCATTCAGTGGCGGTTATGAAAAACCTGGGACACTAACCATGGGTTGGCCATGGCCTAAGAACTGATAACTTAAACTCTTAAAATAATTGTAGGAAAGTAATACATTCACTTTCCTACAATATTCGACCAAGTCTGAGAATAGTAAATATTAGGTATATCTAATCGTTCTACGCATCACTCAACAATTGCTTGGCAATAATAATCCGTTGAATTTCACTCGATCCTTCATATATAGAAGTCACGCGTACATCTCGCGCGTGACGCTCTAAGGGATAGTCAGCAATATAACCATTGCCTCCCATTAACTGCAAAGCGGTATAACACGCCTTGTTCGCGACTTCGGAGGCATACAGTTTCGCCATTGAAGCTTGTTTACCAAAGTTAAGTCCCTGCTCTTTAACGTAGGCAGCATTTAATAATAGTAATCTTGCGGCTTCCAGCTCGGTATACGTATCGGCTAGCATCCATTGAATACCCTGAAAGTCAGCAATTGCCCTCCCAAACTGTTGACGCTCTTTAATGTAATCACGCGCAAAGTCCATGGCTGCTGATGCAATACCCAAAGCCATTGATCCTACACCAATACGACCGCCCGCCAGTTCCCCTACCGCGACTTTGTAGCCTTTGTTTAATTCACCTAATAGTGAACTCTCAGGTATTCGGCAATTATCAAAAAGAACTTCATTTGTGGCTGAAGCATGTTGACCCATCTTCTTTTCGGCTTTGCCTATCGTCATTCCGGGTGTATTGGCTTCAACCAAAAAACAGGAGATGCCTTTTCCTTTGGGTAAGGATTTATCGGTTACAGCCCAGACAACAAATAGACCTGCATACTCGCCACTGGTAATGAATTGCTTGATACCATTTAACACCCATTCATCGCCCTCTTTAACGGCACAGGTTCTCATGGCCGAAGGGTCAGATCCGGCACTCACCTCTGTTAAACAAAATGCACCGGCAGAATATTCTCCACTACAAATTTTTGGTAGATAGTTATTCTTCTGTTTTTCATTTCCAACGGCTTGAATAACTTCGGCCACCATATTGGTCACCGAGGTCGTGACGGCAGTTGATGCACAGCCACGAGCAATCTCGGTGATAGCAAGACTAAAAGCAATACTGCCTGCGTCAGTTCCACCATAAGCGGCATCAATATTGATACCCATAAACCCCAGTTCTGCGAGTTTTTTCAGGTTTGCCAAAAGCGTTTCTCTGTCTTTTTCTTGGTCTAAACGTTCTGCCACCGGTGCTAATTCAGAAACAGCAAATTTCCGTGCCATATCCTGAATCATGCTTTGTTCTTCGTTTAATGAGAGATCCATAGTTTTCCCTGACTAATCTTTAAAAGAGCTTTGCATAACCAACCATTCGACTAAACAAATCCCGTCATTCCGGTGTGCTTTTTAGCCGGAATCCATTGTTTTTTTATGCGCAAGCCATATAAGAGCTGGATTCCAGCTAAAAAAACTACTGGAATGACAGAGGCTAATGCCCAAGCACATCTCGCGCGATGACTTCTTTCATTATTTCAGAAGTACCGGCATATATTTTTTGCACACGTGCATCAACAAATGCTCTGGCAATCGGGTATTCCGCCATATAACCATAACCACCAAATAACTGCAGGCATTCGTCCGTCACTTTGCATTGCATTTCAGTGGTTGCTAACTTCACCATAGCGGCGGTTGCGACATCCATCTTTCCGGCTTCATACTGGCTGACACATTGGCTCAAATAGGCTTTATTGATTTCAATTTCAGTTTTCAGTTCAGCCAATTTAAAACGGGTGTTTTGAAATTCGCTGAGCCGCTTTCCAAATGCTTTGCGTTGATTGACATATTCAACCGTCCATTCAAGCGCACCTTCTGCCGCCGCCACTGCCGTTGAGCCAATGGCTAATCGCTCTCGGGGTAATTCCTGAATAAGATAAAAGAAACCATGATTAAGTTGGCCTAGTAACGCGTCTTCCGGCACACGTAAATCTTCAAAAAACAGCTCTGCCGTATCACCCGCGTGTTGACCAATTTTCTCAAGTACTTTGCCTTTTTTGAAGCCGGGTAATTTAGTATCTACCAAGAATAAAGAAATCCCTTTGCCACCCGCTTTCGGATTCGTTTTCGCTGCCACCACAACCATATCGGCATTAGCGCCATTGGTAATGAACGTTTTCGAACCATTAATGATGAACTCATCACCGTCAGCAATAGCAGTGGTTCTCATACCTTGTAAGTCACTGCCGGCACCGGGTTCTGTCATCGCAATGGCGGTCACGACTTCACCGCTGCACATGCCGGGTAACCAGTGTTGTTTCTGTTCATCACTACCGATATGCAGAATGTACTGCGCCACGATATCTGACTGTATGGCCACACTACCGGCAAGCCCCACAAACCCCAAACGGGCCAGTTCTTCTAGAATCAGTTGAGAAAACCGGAACGTCACGCCACTGCCACCGTATTCAACAGGCAAATCAACACAAAGCAGACCGACTTGTCCTAAGGTGTTCCACATCTCACGCGGAAGACAACCTGCTTTCTCCCAATCCTCATGAAAAGGGGCGATCTCTTTTTGCAGGGCTTTTTTAACCATCCCCCGAAAGATATCAAGTTCTTCGTTATTATTTGTATTCATAGCATTCTCTCAACTTACTCACGTGTCATTATTACTTTGGTGCCATTCTCAAGGCAGAATCAATTCGAATCACCTCACCATTCAAAATGGGGTTTTCGACGATATCTTTTACCAAACGACCAAACTCTTCCGGCTTACCTAAGCGTGATGGAAACGGTAAGGTTGCCGCTAAACTATCCTGAATTTCTTGAGAGAAGGATTCCATCATAGGCGTCATAAAAAGACCCGGCGCAATCGCTAAAACACGCACGCCAAATTGAGCCAACTCACGCGCTGCGGGTAGTGTCATTGCAACAATGCCGCCCTTGGATGCAGAGTAGGCGGCTTGCCCAATTTGCCCCTCAAATGCCGCCACTGAAGCCGTTGAAATTATCACACCTCGTTCACCATCGGCATTGGCTTCACGCGTTTGCATATCCGCAGCAGCCAAGCGTAAAATATTGAAAGAACCAATAAGGTTAACTTGAATGACCTTGCTAAAAAAATCTAAAGACATCGGTCCTTTTCGACCTAAAATACGGCCAGGAGAACCAATACCGGCGCAATTAACCGCGATGCCACATGCACCATGTGCTTCTCGTGCCGCCGCAATGGCTTGCTCTGCGCTTTCAGAATTGGTGACATCACAGTGAATCGCGATACCACCAATTTCTTTGGCAACAGCTTCTGCTTTGTCAATTTGTACGTCAAATAAAGCGACTTTTGCGCCCTTGCTGGCTAAGTATCGCGCTGTTGCTTCACCAAGACCAGAAGCACCACCCGTTACGACTGCTGGAACACCGTTAATATCCATTAGAATTTCCTCTATTTGTGACCGTCAAAATATGTAATGTAGCGCTTTTTACGACCCAATCCATCTGTCATTCCGGTAGTCTTTTAAGCCGGAATCTAGTTCTTTCATGACTGTATTGCTATTAAAACAATGGATTCCGGCTGAAAAGCACACCGGAATGACAACGCAGGTTAGTCAAACGGCTGTCGTTCAAAACACTCAATGAATAGATATTGGCGTAAATGGACTTTATGAGCAATGCCTTAATGGGCTAAATAATTAACATAATAGGACGTCTTATTTAATTTATGATATAAAACAGGCCAAATAAATATCCGAATAGGACGCTAAGTCTAAATTTTAGTGAGTATATTCATGAACCCAAAAAGCCATGCTATTTCACCTTATTATGTTGGGGCAGCTATACAAGGCGCTATTAGAAACGGTTATGACTCAGATAGTTTATTGCTTGATTCAGGCTTGGACCCTTTTAACCTGAAGCAAACAAATAACGAAATACGCATTCCGCCAGAAAATGTCACCGCACTCATCCGTGCTATTTGGCAAACGATGGATGATGAGTTCATGGGATTTACAGCGCAACGCTGTAAACAAGGTGTTTTTGCTATTATGGCCAAGCAAGCGATCAGCTGTACAAACCTGAGAGAAGCCTTAGTACAAGGCGCTCATTTCTATCATCATATTCGGAATGACATCCGCTTCAAGTTTGAAGAAAAAGGTGAGGAAGCTATTTTAAGTTTTGAATTACAAGACCCATCCTTAGACCCTGATTATTTTTTAATTGAGTTTTTTCTGTTGATTTGGCACCGGTTTTCTAATTGGTTAGTCGGCCAACGTGTGCCATTGAAATACGCTACTTTCATGTATCCACCACCCGACCATGTCAAAGAATATAGTTTACTTTTTCCCTGTTATTGTCGCTTTAACCAAACAAGCAATAGCATTGTGTTCGATACAAAATTATTAAATTTTCCTATTAAGCAACATGAACGTGAATTGAAGGTTTTCTTAAAGAATTCACCCGCTGATTTACTCAGTAAACCTGTTTTTTATAGCGCCATGACAACTCAGGTTATGAACCTTGTTGGAGAATCGATCAACCAAACATTCCCTCTTATAGAAACTGTCTCAAGTTATTTCCACATGAGTTCTCGTAATTTAAGGCGGCGTTTAAAAGATGAAGGGACTAGCTACCAGAAAATTAAAGATAAACTACGACAAGATCTCGCAATGACACGATTACGTGAAAACGACTTATCCATTAATCAGATTTCTCGTGAAGTAGGATTCAATGAACCCGCGGCTTTTACGCGAGCTTTCAAACATTGGACAGGTAAAACACCCAAGGCTTATCGTGATGAAAAGAACTGGGGTCCTGCTAAAAGACTACCGGAATGACGGGGGGGTTGAGTCGTGTAAAGCTCTCACTTAGTTAATGCTTATTCTGCATTAGGTCAAAACGCTGCCTTAGTTTTTCAACACTGCCATCCTGATACATGGTTTTCAGGGTTTGATTAAGCAACTGGATTTTTTCACCTGAAACTAAAGGGTGACAAGCCATTGCTCTTAAGGAGGTAAAAAAGACTAGCTCAGGTTTATCTAAAGCAATGTTCTTTGTATCGGCTATATATTGAGCAGATAAGGTATCTGAGGCCCAGAGATCGATACGATTAGCCGCTAGTTTAAGAATATTTGACTCATTATTAGCCGTTTCTTCGACCGTGAAACCCAGCCCTCTCAGGTACTCGCCAATACCGCTTCCCAAGTAAGTGCCTATCGTCATGTTTTGAGCATCACTTAAAGATCTCAATTTGGCCGAAGATGTATTTGCTCGTTGATATAGCCCATGACTAGAAAACAAAATAGGACTCACCCAAGAATACTGAACCTCACGTTCTTGGCTTCGCTCAATAGGAAAAACACAGGTACCAGGGGTAGCCAATGCAACCAGTAAAGACCGTTTCGGCGGATAAATGTCCAGAGTGTAAGTAAAACCTGCCCGTGACATAAGCTGCTCTATCAGTAAAACAGCTAGTCCTTTTTCATCCGAGTCAGCAGGGTAAACATAAGGCGGGTCTATATAGGTAAGGAGACGAAAGTCATGCTCATGACTTTGCGCCCCTGACGTAAGCACTAACGCCAATAAAAAAACAATGTACGGACTTATTTTATTAAAACTCATTGATAATGCTCACAGCTATTCAAGAGCATTACCCTAGCTCAAATATGAATTTTGACTTATTAAATGTAAGCATAGAGCACATCAGGAAGTTTGCTCAGTTTAGAACACTCTATGCCAAATAGATTAATCACTACTCACAACAATATTGGGGAAAGCATGTCGTTCATCAAGGGCTTCTTGAGATAGTTTTGCCGCTACTTTTCGCGCTATATCTTGAAATAACAAAGCCACTTCACTATCGGGAGCAGCGACAACTGTTGGCGTACCAGCATCCGTTTGTTCACGAATCGTTTTATGCAATGGCATCGCGCCTAGTAACTCGGTATCAAACTGCTGGGCAATACGCTCACCGCCACCTTCACCAAATAAAGCTTCATGATGACCACACTCGCTGCAAATATGGACGCTCATATTTTCGATCACACCAAATACAGGAATATTCACCTTGCGGAACATTTCAATGCCTTTTTTACAATCAAGTAAGGCAATATCCTGAGGGGTTGTCACTACAATTGAACCACTAACCGGTATTTTCTGGGAGAGCGTTAGCTGTATGTCACCCGTGCCTGGCGGTAAATCAATAATCAAGTAGTCAAGATTATTCCATTTACTTTGGGTTAGTAATTGCTGCAAAGCGCCACTTACCATCGGCCCGCGCCAGATCATCGGCGTATCATCGGTGACTAAAAATGCCATAGACATCACCTGAACACCATGTTTTTCCAACGGTACAAAGAATTTATTGTCAATGGTTTCTGGTCGTGTTCCTTCAGGGAAGCCCATCATCATACCAATGCTAGGGCCATATATATCAGCATCTAACAACCCAACAGACGCCCCTTCTTTTGCTAACGCCAAAGCCAGATTGACGGAAGTGGTACTTTTACCAACGCCGCCTTTTCCTGACGCAACCGCGATAATGTTTTTGACATTCGCTAAGCTTTTAAGATCATTCTGGATTTTATGAACGGCAATGTTTGAGGTGATTTGCACATCAACGCTTTCAACACCCTCAACAAACTCTAGATTTGTCATTAACAGCTGTTTCATGCCCCCCATAATGCTTTCACAGACATAAGGCATTTCAATTTTGAGTTCGACCTTTCCTTTCTCACAAGTCAAAGATTTTACAGCCTTCAACTCATAAAGGTTCTGGCTTAAATAAGGATCAGAGTAGTTTTTTACCGCTTCTTCTAATTCGCTCTCGCTTACTAATGACATATTCAGTTTCCCTGACAATCTAACACAAAGTAATAAGTTGATTCGCTACAGTATAGTGAAATGAAGTAAGAATAGAGATGGCTTGGGGGAAAATAACTATGAAGTGCTTAGAAGGGACTCGACGCGAATCCACATTCAGTTTAAACGATGATTTATTGATAGTTGTTAATGGTGAGAAAGATAAAATCAAGGCATGGTGCAAGACCATGCCTCACATTCAACCAAAGTTTAAAATAAAACTCTGCCCGTTAAACCAAAATAATCAACATCTTGTTCAATAATTGTATATTCAGCCTCTAAAGCGAACTGGTCTCCCAATTTAAAACCACCCCCAATACCATAACTCAAGCCTGTATCGTCGATATTCTCGGAAGCAGAAGCGTTACTTAACTCAAGCTCTTCTTTAAGAAAGCCTATTTTCGTCAGAAAGTAGCCTTGCCCTTCTGAACGAAAAGTTGCATATATCGCCATAGTTGTCAGATCCATATCAACAGTTGAACCAAAACCAGTATAGTCTGCTGACCCTGTATTATATTCAAATTCCAGCGACAAATTCTGGCCAAAATCATACCCAAGTTGTACACCGAAAGGTTCTGGGTCATCAGCGCCATCTAAATCAACCAAAAATGAGCCCGCTTTTACACCAATATACATCTGGCCTTCATCAGCTTGAACAACACTACTCAATGCACTGACAGATAGTGCAACTAGAGCAGCTTTCTTAATTATATTCATTTGTTTTCCTTAATTTAATAATTCAATCCTGATTTTCATCGTGCAGTCTAAAATAACATTGTCTAAAAAGTAAGCTCACAAAATTGCATGTAAAAGATACCAAGAAAACTTAGTTAAATTATTAAAGAAGGCATGAAAAACACTTTTCCCATCACATCGGGATGAAAATTGCTCAATAGACAGGTATCATAGCGCCGATTTTTAATTGAAAGAGAAGGTTATTCTGTGCGAAAAATTCTAGTTACAAGTGCTCTCCCTTACGCTAACGGCCCAATACATTTAGGTCACCTTCTAGAATATATTCAAACAGATATCTGGGTGCGCTTCCAAAAATCCCGTGGTGAGCAGTGTACGTATGTTTGTGCTGACGATGCACATGGTACGGCGATCATGCTTAGAGCTGAAAAAGAAGGCATTACGCCTGAGCAGTTAATCGAGCGAATCAGTACTGAGCACCAGCAAGATTTCTCAGATTTTCTGATTGCCTTTGATAATTATCATTCAACGCACTCACCTGAAAATAAAGCATTTTCTACCTCTATCTACGAAGCTTGTTTAGCTGACGGGAAAATAGAAACACGCCGTATTACACAAGCTTTTGACCCCGAAAAAGAGTTATTTCTAGCCGATAGATTTGTCATCGGAACCTGCCCGAAGTGTAAGGCTGAAGGTCAATATGGCGATAATTGTGAAGTGTGTAGTGCAACCTATAACCCAATGGATTTAATCAATCCCAAGTCCGCTATCTCTGGTGCGACGCCAATTGAAAAAGATTCAGAACACTTCTTCTTTAAACTTTCGGAGTTTTCAGAGTTTTTAAAAGACTGGACACGTAGTGGCGCTCTTCAACCTCAAATCGCGAATAAACTTGCAGAATGGTTAGATGCCGGTTTGCAAGATTGGGATATCAGCCGCGACGCCCCCTATTTTGGTTTTGAAATTCCAAACCAGCCAGGTAAGTATTTTTACGTTTGGCTTGATGCCCCAATTGGCTACATGGCGAGTTTTAAAAACCTATGTGATCAGCGTGATGACCTTAATTTTGATGATTACTGGAAAGCCGGTGCAGAGACTGAGCTCTACCATTTCATCGGCAAAGACATCGTCAACTTTCATGCTTTGTTCTGGCCAGCAATGCTCAGCTGTGCAAATTACCGAACACCTACAGCCGTACATGCCCATGGCTTTGTTACCGTCAATGGTAAAAAAATGTCGAAGTCGCGTGGCACATTCATTAAGGCACGTACTTATCTTGAACACTTAGACCCTGAGTATTTACGTTATTACTTTGCAGCAAAGTTAACGAGTCATGTAGATGATTTAGACTTGAATCTGGAAGATTTCGCTCAACGCGTCAATTCAGATTTAGTCGGCAAAGTTGTGAATATTGCTAGTCGTTGTGCTGGTTTTATTACTAAACGCTTTGATGGTAAGTTAGCCGCAGAATGTCAGGAAGCAGAATTACTCGCTAAATTCACCGACGCAGGTGATGAAATTGCCGCATTATATGAGGCGCGTGAATTTGGTAAAGCTGTTCGCAAGATAATGGAGTTGGCTGATTTAGCCAATCAATATATTGATGAAAAAGCCCCATGGGTGGTGGCTAAAGAAGAAGGTAAAGATGCCGAATTACAGCAAATATGCTCAAACGGCATTAACATGTTCCGGCAGTTATTAACCTATCTGGCTCCCATTCTGCCCTCAATGGTTGAGAAGTCTGAAGCATTCTTAAACGTTAAACTGACATGGGATGCGCGCACTGAATTATTATTGGATCACAGCATTAATAAGTTTAAACCATGATGACCCGTGTTGATCTGAAAAAGATCGATGTCATGATGGAGGCATCAAAAGAAGCCGTTGCAGCAGAAATGCAGTTAGGGAAAAAGCCTGACAGTGAAAAACAAGCAGAGCAGTCTAACTTACCTGGTGGTGAAGCGATTGCACCAGAAATAGAATTTGATGATTTTGCTAAAGTAGATTTACGCGTCGCACTCATCAAAAATGCTGAGCATGTTGATGGTGCAAAAAAACTACTTAAACTGACACTGGACCTAGGCACAGAGCAGAAACAGGTCTTTTCTGGCATCAAGTCAGCTTATCAGCCTGAAGACTTGGTGGGTAAACTTACGGTGATGGTTGCTAATTTAAAGCCACGTAAAATGAAATTCGGCATGTCTGAAGGCATGGTCTTAGCAGCAGGGCCTGGCGGTAAGGAAATCTGGTTATTGGAGCCGCACGAAGGGGCTCAACCGGGCATGAGAATCATGTAAGTTCCTTTTCAATATTTTATAGGGCGTACCATGCACACCAATCGATGCCAAAGATACGGGAATATTAAATAAGCTTATGAGTGAATATTTGCTAATTTTAGTCAGCACCATACTAGTCAACAATTTCGTATTGGTGCAGTTCTTGGGTTTGTGTCCATTTATGGGAGTTTCCAACAAGCTGGAAACGGCCATGGGGATGTCATTGGCGACAACGTTTGTGCTGACGCTCTCGTCAGTATGCAGCTACCTTGCATTCGAATATTTATTACAGCCTTTAGACTTGGAATACCTGCAAACAATCACCTTTATTTTAGTCATTGCTGTCGTCGTACAATTTACTGAAATGGTAGTTCGTAAAACCAGTCCGATGCTTTATCGAGTACTCGGTATTTTTCTTCCTCTAATCACCACTAACTGTGCCGTTTTAGGGGTCGCTCTTTTGAATATCAAAAAACAGAACGGCTTTGTTGAGTCCATTTTATATGGCTTTGGTGCCGCAGTCGGTTTTTCATTGGTATTAGTTTTATTCTCCGCGATGCGTGAACGAATTGCCTTTGCCGATGTGCCTTTAGCATTTAAAGGCTCAGCCATTGGGATGATCACAGCAGGCTTAATGTCACTCGCCTTTATGGGATTTACTGGCTTGGTGAATATCTAGATGAGTGTCATTGTTACAGCAATATTAGCCCTACTTGGACTCGCCGCTATTTTTGGTGCCTTGCTTGGCTTTGCCGCGATTCGCTTTAAAGTTGAAGGTAATCCGATCGTTGATGAAATTGACGGCCTGCTACCACAAACTCAATGCGGCCAATGTGGACACCCTGGTTGCCGCCCTTATGCTGAGAGCATTGCGGATGGCGGTGACATCAATAAATGCCCTCCCGGCGGTGAAGCAACCATTCAAGCATTGGCTGAACTATTAGATGTCGAAGCAACACCGTTAGATTCCGAGCATGGTGAAGAAATCCCTAAACAAGTGGCAGTTATTCGCGAACCTGAGTGCATTGGTTGTACTAAATGTATCCAAGCTTGCCCTATTGACGCTATTTTAGGCTCCGCTAAACATATGCATACCGTAATTGCTTCCGAATGTACTGGCTGTGATTTGTGTGTTGAACCTTGTCCAGTGGATTGTATTGATATGGTGCCTGTAGACCAAGGTTTAGGCGCTTGGCATTGGAGCTCGCCAAAGGACCCCAAAATTATTGCCACAGACAAAATAGGCTCAACGGTAGAAGGAGCAAGCTTGTCATGAGTGCTTCTATCAAGGGTAAACTCATCAATACACGTACTCTCTCTGATTTTCATGGTGGCATTCATCCGAATGAGATGAAATCATTGTCAAACCTGACCCCCATCACGAAGGCTGCCATTCCACCCAAACTCATCCTGCCTTTACAACAACACATTGGCAAAGCAAGTCAGGTCATTGTCGAAGTTGGGCAGCATGTACTGAAAGGTGAAAAATTAGCGGATGCGGACGGCATGATTAGTGTTGCTTTACATGCTCCGACATCTGGCGTCATTGACAGTATTCTAGATCACCCTATCGCACACCCTTCTGGTCAAACAGATCGCTGTATTATTCTGATTCCAGACGGCAAAGATGAGTGGTGTGAATTAGAAGCCTGTGAGCACTATGAACATTTAAGCGTTAGCAAAATTCAGCATAAAGTCCGAGAAGCGGGCGTTGCAGGTATGGGCGGCGCCGGTTTTCCAACCGAAGTAAAACTCCACCCGCCTCATCATGACAAAGTCGCCACCTTGATCCTGAACGCAGTGGAATGTGAGCCCTACATTACGGCTGATGATCGTTTAATGCGCGAGCGGGCGAGTGAGGTTGTTCAAGGCATGGAGATCATGGCTTATGCGCTTCAGCCAGGTGAATGCCTGATTGGCATTGAAGATAACAAGCCCGAAGCCATTGCAGCACTTCGTGAAGCAGTTAAAGACACACGCATTGAAATTTGTGTTATTCCGACAAAATATCCTTCAGGTGGCGAAAAACAGCTTATTAAAATCCTGACAGATAAAGAAGTTCCCAGTGGCAAAATTCCTGCAGATATTGGCGTCATGTGCCAAAACGTAGGAACAGCCGCTGCTATCTATCGTGCCATTCGTTTTGGTGAGCCTTTAATCTCACGCATTACCACGTTAACGGGCGAAGGCATTCAACAACGAGGCAATGTTGAGGTTTTATTAGGAACCCAGATCGATTGGCTCTTATCTCAGTACGGCTACCAGGCAGAGAAAACACAACGTTTAATTATGGGTGGGCCAATGATGGGCTTCACGCTCAAACATACTGACACTCCTATCGTTAAAACCACTAACTGTATTCTTGCCCCGTCAGCGAATGACCTTCCTTTACCGCCACCGGCTCAAGCTTGTATACGATGCGGTCTTTGTGCTGAAGCTTGCCCGGCAACCTTGTTACCACAGCAGTTATACTGGTTCTCACGCGCACAAGAGTATGACAAAGCAGAACATCACAACCTATTTGATTGTATTGAGTGCGGGGCTTGTTCTTACGTCTGCCCAAGTTCAATTCCTTTGGTGCAGTATTATCGTCATGCTAAAGGCGAAATTAAACAACTAAAACAAGATCAACAAAAATCCGATCAAGCGCGTGAACGCTTTGAAGCCAGACAGTTCCGGCTCGAACGTGAACAGGCTGAAAAAGACGCCAAACGGAAAGCTCGCGCTGAAGCAGCGGCCAAAGCACAGGCGGCCAAGAAAGCAGCCGAAGCAGCACAGCCTGCTGACGTAAACCAAAAGACTGATTCAGAATCACCGATAGCAGAGCCCGTTGACACGAAAAAAGCCGCCATTCAGGCAGCGCTTGAACGAAGCCAAGCGAAGAAATCAGTTCAAGCAATTGAGATTGAAGTGCCCGACCTAGATGCCCTGAAAACAGCGTGGGACAAAACACGATCCAAGCTCGAAAAAATGCATGATGCTTTAGATAATGCCAAAGAAAATAACCCTGAGCAGGTCGAAAAACTGACCCGTGCAGTAGAAAAAAACCAAATGCGCGTTAACCAAGCTAAACAGGCTTGGGAAAAAGCATCAGCAAGTCAGTCACTTGAAACCCAGCCAAGCATTGTACCAGAAGCCGAAAAAGCGCCCGCACCCGATATCGATGCACTAAAAACAACGTTTGAAAAGTCACTTGCCAAACTCGAAAAAATGCAAGATGCACTCAATAATGCGCAGCCAGAGCAAGTTGAAAAGCTCACACGAGCAGTTGATAAAAATAAAGTTCGTGTTCAATCAGCAGAACAAGCACTTAAAGATGCAAAGCAATCAATTCAGGACGGTGAACTTTAAATGGCTCTATTAACGCTCAGTTCACCTCATGCAAAAGGCCCACAGCGCACTTCAACGATGATGCGCTGGGTGATCGCGATGACTCTGCCAGGTTTGTTTATGCAAACACTGTTTTTTGGCTGGGGAAACCTGCATAACGTCCTTTGGTGTACGCTCGTCGCAATTGCATGTGAAGCAGCCGTACTCAAACTACGTAAACGCCCGATTGGCTTTTATCTAAATGATTACAGCGCTGTCGTGACGGCGGTATTGTTAGGCATTGCGCTGCCCCCTTTCGCTCCTTGGTGGGTTTCATTAGTCGCGACATCCTTTGCTATTATTTTTGCTAAACACATTTATGGCGGAATGGGTTATAACCCCTTCAACCCTGCAATGGTGGGCTATGCTCTTGTACTGGTTTCATTCCCGGTTGCAATGACGACTAACTGGGCAACACCTCTGCCCTTACTTGAACAGCCTGCCAGTTTACTTGATACCTTGAATATCATCTGGGGGCAAATCCCTATAACAGATGCTCTTACCGGCGCGACCCCCTTGGACACTTACAAGCATGAAATTGCACATTCGCTGTCTGACACGGTCTTAGAGAACCCTATTTTTGGTGCTGGTTTTTCATTAGGCTGGGAATGGGTCAATCTTGCCTTTTTAGCTGGTGGACTCGTATTACTCGCCCTGAAAGTCATTCCATGGCAAACGCCGGTAGGTTTATTGGTTGGCTTAGCAATTCCTTCACTACTACTTGGAAGTGATGCTGACCAAACAGCACCATTGGTCATCCACTTACTATCCGGTGCAACGATGCTCGCGGCATTTTTCATCGCGACAGACCCAGTAAGCTCTTGCACTACGACTCGTGGCAGATTGATTTACGGTTTTGGCATCGGTTTATTAACCTATATAATTCGAGCTTATGGTAGTTATCCTGATGCCATTGCCTTTTCAGTATTATTGATGAATTTTGCAGCCCCCTTGATTGATGTCTACACTCAACCACGCACTTATGGTTATGTCGATGCCAAGCGTGGTTCAAAGGCGAAAGAGAAGAATTAGCATGACAAATGAAGACCAAGCTGCACCAGATATCGCGCCTGAAGAAAATAATGAAACCATGGGGCAATCAATTGTTCGTTCCATTATTGGTTTGAGTATTTTTGCTATTATTACTGCCGGGTTAATTGCTATTACCCAAGTCGCTACAAAAGACAAAATTGCAGAGCAAGTCAAAATAGCTCGCTCTAAAGCCTTGCTAGAAATCGTTCCTTTAAGTGATCATAACAATGATATGCTGTCAGATAGTTTCTGGCTAGAAGCAACGCAAGCGCTTGGCTTAGGCGAAAAATCGGAAGCATTTATAGCCAAACAAGATGGTGTTCCAACCGCCTTAATTCTCCCTGTTGTAGCGCCAGAAGGTTATTCTGGCCCAATTCGTTTAATCGTAGGGATCAATACCACCGGCATCATCAGAGGTGTACGTGTGATTAAGCATAAGGAAACGCCAGGTTTAGGCGATAAGATCGATCTTAAAAAATCTGACTGGATAAGGGGCTTTGAAGGAAAATCCCTTGAAAATACCACGAGTGAAAACTGGAAAGTTAAAAAAGATGGCGGAGAGTTTGATCAGTTGACTGGCGCGACCATCACGCCAAGGGCTATCGTACAAGCCGTGTATCAAGCATTGCACTACTATCGTGACCATCAGGCTAAGCTCTTAAAGTTAAATATTGAGGTCAACCCTGATATGCCCCCTCAAACGTCTCCGCTAGAGAGTGAACAATAGTATGGCTAGCACTGAATTGAATACCATCATCAAGAATGGTTTATGGAGTAACAACCCTGCTCTCGTTCAAGTTTTGGGCCTATGTCCTTTACTTGCAGTCACGGGTACAGTGGTCAATGCTCTGGGATTAGGTCTGGCAACGACTTTAGTATTATTAAGTTCAAATATCGCCGTCTCACTCATACGTCATTTTGTTGCTGACTCTGTACGTCTTCCAGCCTTTGTGATGATCATTGCTTCATTAGTTACTTGTGCAGAACTTCTCATGCAAGCCTTCACTTATGAGCTGTATGAAATACTGGGTATCTTCATTCCGTTAATCGTCACTAATTGTGCCATTTTAGGCCGGGCAGATGCATTCGCCTGCAAAAACCCCATTTTACCTGCAGCGACAGATGGCTTGATGATGGGCTTAGGTTTCACTGCGGTATTACTTGTTTTAGGTGCTCTCAGAGAAGTCATTGGTCAGGGCACACTATTTACCGGCATGAATTTGATCTTTGGCGATATGGCTTTAACGTGGGAAATACAGGTTTTTACAGACTACCCCAACTTTCTTTTTGCCATTCTTCCACCTGGCGCATTTGTTGGAATGGGCTTAATCATTGCCTTAAAAAATATTATTGACCAACGCATTGAAACTAACAGAGCAAAAGAAGAAACCCAAAAAACGGTCGGCAATAAACGCGTCCGTGTGACCGGCAATGTTGCTTGAACGGTAAAAGATGCAGACTAATTCACGTATCACCCACCCCGCCCTTGCTCAAGTCCATACAGCTTTGTAGGATATAGACTTGCAGCATGAAACGACTTAGAAGGATTCTGGAGAGTTCGATGAAAAAATTGAGTGTTATATTAGTAATCGCAGCAACAATGCTGATTGGTGGTTGCTCTAGCTTTCAAAAAGAACGAGATTTAGAAATGTACATTGTTGGCGGCGCCTTAACTTATATTATCGGTAAACACGCCTGTCGACATAGTGAATTTGATGAGATATGTGGCGTGGGCGCAGCAACAACATTTGTGCTTTGGTATTAACACCTTTTTTCTTTAGCACCTAAAATATTGAAGGCTGTAAAAGATTTTAAACAGCCTTTAAGTCACCCTTGAGATAACATTTAGCAAAGCACTTAATTCAAGTTTTCCAAAGGCTCTTCTGCCTTTGGAATAAGTTCAACCCATTGATCTAGTTTGTTACCGGGTTTCAAAAAAGGCTGTAAAGCCTCATACCATGCCATCATTTTTTCTTGATAGTGTTCACGACAATGGAGCAAGCGTTTTTTATCCCATGCTAGCTCTTCCAATAATTCGATATAACTCTCGTTGTCTTTACCAAGCACCATGCAAACAACCATTCGATATCTTTGCTCATCAAACTCTGCTTCGCTTTGAAAAGAAATACGACTCATTAATGATGATGAGTCATCAATCAATAAAAACTCTTCTGTCGCATCTAATAAATATTCACTATCCAGATCACTCAGATTTAATAGCATCACTGTCGAAAAATTATCTAAAGTAAATTCTTCTCGCCCCGAGATAGCCAAATCATACTGACTGATTAGCACTCTACCAAACTCAATCCAAATTAATTTCTCAATGGCAAAAGAGAATAATTTTTCAAGCTGTTCTGTTTGTTGGGGGTATTTGAATTGCACGTCATCATAGACTTTATGCAAAAAAGAATAGGGAATAAATATCTGATTCAGGCTTGGACCAAAAAAAGGCTCATTTCCTTGATGTAAGGTATAAATAACATCGGCTTTGAGTTTTAAATTATTAGCGGTGAAGTCTTGTAGCTTTTTGAAAATAGCCTGGTCTTGAAGAATTTTCAGCAGCTTAATATCTTGTTCATTTGCATTTTCGACTTCAAATACAACATTAAATTCATCGGTCTGAGCAAAGAGTAAAGTGCTTGGAAATAGAAACAGTATCAGCAAAAATTTAAGCATGGTCGCCGGGTCAGGATTATTATTTTAATGTCAGTGCTTATCATCTGTTGCTCACGATCTAATGTCAAATATTAGCTTGCTTCATTGACAAGCATAGCCTCTTTTGTAACAGTGCCTGTCTCACATTCAGGTGCTGATACTTATTTCAAAACAGGTGTTAGAGAATCGGGAAATCGGTGTAAGTCCGATACGTGCCCAACGCTGTAAAGGTGATTGTTTAATCCTTTCTTTTTATGAAGAAAATACGCCACTGGTTCTATTAATAGATACTGGGAAGGCCTTTAAACAAAGTGACCCTAAGTCAGAAGACCGGCCTGAAGACTAAAACGAGGCGTATGGACAAGCGCACTCTTACTTTTCCAATAAGGGGACTAACATGGAAAAGCCTGTAGATTCACATCAAAGTGATCACTTTTTTACTGAAGACGAACGCCAGGGTTTATACAAAACTGTTTTTAACCGCCGCGATGTACGTGGTCAATTCAAACCGGATCCTATTCCAGATGATGTGCTCAGTCGTATTTTATATGCGGCGCATCATGCACCTTCCGTTGGCTTCATGCAGCCATGGAATTTCGTTGTAGTTCGTTCAGACGAAGTAAAACAAAAGGTTCATAATGCCTTTGTTGTCGCCAACGAAGACGCAGCCAACATGTTTGATTCAGAAAAGAGCAAAACTTATCGCTCTCTGAAGTTAGAGGGTATTCTCGAGTCGCCCATTAATATTTGTATCACCTGCGATCGCTCTCGTACCGGCCCGGTTGTCATTGGCAGAACAGCAATTAAAACTATGGATCTCTATAGTAGTGTTTGTGCTGTACAAAACTTTTGGCTTGCAGCAAGAGCTGAAGGTGTTGGCGTCGGCTGGGTAAGTATTATCAAACAAAAAGCACTGCAAGAAGCATTAAATATCCCTTCTAACATTGTCCCTATTGCTTATCTCTGTGTGGGTTACGTCTCTCACTTTTACGATAAACCTGAACTAGAGACGGCTGGCTGGCTGAACAGAACGCCATTGGACGAGCTGCTTTATTTTGATCAGTGGGGAGAAACGAAAACTAGTGATGAAGATTCACTCGTGAATGAAGTGGTTGAAAACCGTGATTTTCCTGATCTATGGTAGGCAAAAATAATTAGACCAAGCTGTTGTAGGTTGTTTCGCCAACCTACAACATCAATAAACTAATTTTATGTTAACGCAAGACTCTCAAGCAAATACTCCTGAGAACTGATTCTTTCTTCCCCTTCTTTGGGCTGGTTCTGATGATAATTACCTTCAGCATCCATTTCCCAGCTTTGACAGTTATCGCTCAGGTAGTGACTCAATTCATCTATCACACGTTTGATAAGTTTCTTATCTTCAATGGGAAAGCAGGTTTCGACTCGATTGAGTAAATTTCTATCCATCCAGTCAGCACTCGCACCATAAATTTCATCATGCCCATTATTATGAAACCAGTAAACTCGAGTATGCTCTAAGAACCGCCCAATGATGGAGCGAACTTTAATTGTCTCTGAAACATTTGGAATACCGGGCCTCAAAGAACATATTCCGCGTACTAATAAGTTAATCGGTACACCGGCTTGCGAAGCCGCATACAAAGCACGAATGATTTTTGGCTCAGATAAAGCATTCAGCTTAACCGTAATACCGGACGATTTTCCGGCTTTAGCATGCTTAGCTTCACGATCAATTAATGAGAGAAGGCGTTCATGCAAGGTAAAAGGTGCGTGGAAGAGTTTTTTGATTTTCAACACTTTTCCCATGCCAGTTAATTGCTGGAAAATTTTATGCACATCTTTTCCTAATGCTTCATCTGCGGTCATAAAGCTATAGTCAGTATAGAGTCGCGCATTACTTGCGTGGTAATTCCCCGTTCCTAAGTGCACATAATTTCTGAAACCTTGTGACTCTCGCCTAGCAATTAAAATCATTTTTGTATGCGTTTTATAGCCCACTACGCCATATACCACCACCGCACCAGCTTCCTGAAGCCTGCTGGCAAGTTCAATATTTTCAGCCTCATCAAAGCGTGCTCTTAACTCAATAACGGCCGTTACTTCCTTCCCCCGTCTAGCCGCGTCAACCAGTGCTGCGACGATCTCTGATTTTGCACCAGTTCGGTAAAGGGTCTGCTTAATTGCAACAACATCCGGGTCTTTTGCAGCTTGCCTTAAGAAATCAATAACCGGTGTGAAGCTCTGATACGGGTGGAGCAATAAAATGTCTTTCTGTTGAATCGCCGAAAATATGTTCGATTTACTTTTTATTGATTTAGGTAAACCCGGTGCAAAACTGGGGTAGAGTAACTGCGGCCTGTCAATGAGATCAGATAATTGCATCAGACGAGCCAGGTTTACAGGCCCTGGAACTTGGTACAGTTCACCTGCGCTCAGTTTAAATTCCTTCAATAAAAACTCGACCAAGCGTTCCGGACAGTTATCTGCCAGCTCCAAACGAACAGCATCACCAAATCGACGAGATAATAATTCACCTTTTAACGCAGCGGCTAAATCCACCATATCATCCTGTTCTAACTCAAAATCTGCATTTCGAGTTAACCGGAATTGATAACAACCTTTCACTTCCATTCCTGGAAAAAGCTGGTCTGCATGGGCATGAATAATAGACGATAGAAAGACAACATCATCACCACTTGAGATTTCTTCGGGTAATTTCATCATCCGGGGTAATGAGCGTGGTGCAGGTACAATTGCCAAACCGGTTTCACGACCAAACGCATCTTGCCCATCAAGCTCAACGATAAAATTTAGGCTCTTGTTTACTAAACGAGGAAATGGATGAGACGGATCTAAACCAATCGGATTGATGATTGGCAGAATTTCCCGATCAAAGAATTCAGCTAACCACTCACTTTGCGCTTCAGACCATTCGTGACGACGAAGAAAACGGATTCCTTCAGCTTCCAGCGCAGGCAATAGAACATCATTTAGCATTTCATATTGTTCTTTTACTAAATCATGTGCGATGTGATTAATTGAATCCAAGGTTTGCTGAGGGGTTAAGCCATCAGAGGCAATTGTTTCCCGGCCATATTTTATTTGATGCTTTAAGCCTGCCGCCCTGATCTCAAAAAACTCATCCATATTACTGCTAAAAATACAGCAGAACATCATCCGGTTTAGTAAAGGGTGCGAATTGTCCACCGCCTGCTTCAGAACACGCTTATTGAACTGTAAATGGCTAAGTTCACGATTGACATAATACTCATGGCTATGAATATCGATCTCGGTGTCGGTTTCGCTGCTCTGCTTGGTCATATCGCGCACTTTATGTTGTTATGGTTATTGATAAGTAAAAATCAGATCACTTTTCTAATTTCAGAATTCGAGCCGCGTCTTTAGCAAAATATGTTAATACCCCATCTGCGCCTGCCCGCTTAATACACAATAAAGATTCCATGATGATTTGGTCTTTATCTAACCAGCCATTTTGTATCGCGGCCATATGCATCGCGTACTCACCACTCACCTGATAAACAAAAGTAGGGACTTTCAATTCAGTTTTAACTCTACGTACTATATCTAAATAAGGCATACCGGGCTTGACCATCACCATGTCGGCCCCTTCTTCAATATCCATTGCTACTTCATGTAATGCCTCATCACTGTTGGCAGGGTCCATTTGATAGCTTTTCTTATCTGCTTTACCTAAATTGCCGGACGAACCCACCGCATCTCGAAATGGCCCATAGTAAGCCGATGCATATTTTGCAGCATACGCCAGAATGCGTGTTTCAGTATAATTTGCGGATTCCAAAGCTTGACGAATTGAGCCAATCCGACCATCCATCATATCTGAAGGTGCCACAATATCTGCCCCCGCCTCAGCATGAGATAAAGCCTGTTTGACTAAAGCGTCAACAGTGATGTCATTAAGCACATAGCCCTGATCATCGATAATGCCATCTTGCCCATGTGTCGTGAACGGATCTAAAGCCACATCAGTGATGACACCTAGCTCTGGCAAATGATTCTTTAAAGCTCTCACGGCCCGCTGCGCTAAACCTTCTGGGTTCCAGGCTTCTTTTGCATCAAGTGATTTTGCATTGGCAGGCGTCACCGGAAACAAAGCAATCGCGGGAATACCCAAGGCCACAAGCTCTTCGGCTTCCTTCAAGAGTAAGTCAATACTAACCCGCTCGACTCCGGGCATCGATTGAACAGGCTCCCTCTGATTGACCCCTTCCAAAACAAACACCGGGTAAATTAAATCATCAGCAGTTAAAGTATTCTCTCGCATAAGGCGACGTGAAAAACCCTGAAAACGCATTCGTCTTAAGCGGCTAGCGGGGAACTTACGATCATTTGCTGAAAACACGGTTTACTCCAGATACAATAAATTTACATTAAAATAAGACTACCAGAAAGAATCTATTAAAAGTCAATAAAATAAAGGGATTACGTGACTTTTTGATGACATTGAACTATTTATTCATCGTGTGGGTCTTATTCTATTACAATTCGTACCATAACATCGCTTCTCATGACATTAGGCTCATTAAATGAAAACCAAAAAAATCGGGTTACTTATTATCTTTATGGCATTAGTAGCCACCTTTTTCAGCCTTAATTTAGGCCAATATTTAAGCCTAGACTATTTCAGTCAACAAAAAACAGCCATTTTCGACTTTCACGCTCAACATCCAGCTTTAACCGCTGGCCTTTATTTTGGAATTTACGTCCTTGTCACTGCATTATCTTTACCTGCTGCAGCAGTTATTACACTAGTAGGTGGTGCCATTTTTGGTTTAATGGAGGGAGCGATACTCGTTTCATTCGCCAGTACCATCGGTGCAACGCTCGCATTCTTAATTGCTCGCACATTATTACGAGAGTCGGTTCAGAACCGCTTCTCAGGTTCATTTGAAGCAATCAATAAAGGCATAGAAAAAGAAGGTAGCTTCTATTTATTCGGTCTTCGATTAGTTCCCCTATTCCCGTTTGTTGCCGTCAATCTTTTAATGGGTTTAACCACGATAAAAACCTGGCGCTATTTTGTTGTCAGCCAGTTAGGGATGCTGCCAGGCACCTTGGTTTTCGTTAATGCCGGAACACAATTAGCCCAAGTAGACTCCATTGCAGACGTCGCATCACCAACCTTGCTTTTTTCCTTCGCACTATTGGGTATTTTCCCAATTATTGCCAAGAAGGTCTTAACAAACATTCAAGCTAAACGTGTTTATCAAGGCTTTGACAAACCCAAATCTTTCGATACTAATATGGTCGTCATTGGGGGCGGTTCTGCAGGTTTAGTCACGTCTTACATCGCCGCTGCAACGAAAGCAAAAGTAACCTTGATCGAAAAACATTTAATGGGCGGTGACTGCCTGAACACGGGTTGTGTACCGAGCAAGGCTTTAATTCGTTCCGCTAAAATGGTGAGCTATTATCAACGCGCTTCTGAATTCGGCTTATCAGTGAAAGAGATCGAAGTCGACTTTCCTGCAGTGATGGAGCGCATCCAAAAAGTCATTACCGAAATAGAACCGCATGATTCAATAGAACGGTATACCGGTCTTGGTGTTGACTGCATTACAGGCACGGCCAAAATTTTAGACCCTTATAGAGTTGAAGTGAATGGTAAGGTTATCACGACTCAAAACATTGTCATTGGAACAGGTGCACGCCCTGCTATTCCAAATATCGAGGGCATTGAGGATGTTCCCGTTTATACCTCTGATACCATCTGGGGCTTACGAGATAAACCACAGCGCATGCTGGTTATTGGTTCTGGCCCAATTGGCTGCGAATTAGCGCAAAGCTTCCATCGCCTAGGTATTGAAGTCACTTTATTGAATCGCTCTGATCGCATCATGCCGAAAGAAGACACTGAAATATCGAACTATGTGAAAGAAAAATTAATACAAGATGGGCTCACTCTAAAGCTTGGATATCAGCCAAAACAATTTACGAATATCAATGGTCAAGCTCAACTTTATGCTGAAAACAAACATGAGAAAATCATCATTGATTTTGATTGTGTTTTAATCGCAACCGGTAGACAAGCAAACGTAAGTGGCTTTGGATTAGAATCATTAGATATTGACCTCAACCCTAATGGCACGATTACGGTCAATGAATACCTACAGACAAAGTACCCTAACATCTACGCCTGTGGGGATGTAGCAGGTCCATATCAATTTACTCATGCTGCTGCCCATCAAGCATGGTATGCCGCTGTTAATGCTTTATTTGGTAATTTGAAGAAATTCAAAGTTGATTATCATGTCATCCCTTGGGCAACCTTTACAGACCCTGAGGTCGCTAGAGTAGGCATAAATGAACAGGAAGCAAAAGCGCAAGGAATTGCCTATGAAGTCACACGTTACGGTATTGATGACTTGGATCGTGCCATTGCTGATGGTGAAAATCATGGCGAAGTAAAAGTACTGACTCAACCAGGAAAAGATAAGATATTAGGTGTCACGATTGTTGGTCATCATGCCGGAGACTTAATCACTGAATATGTCACAGCAATGAAGCATGGCTTAGGTTTGAATAAAATTTTAGGCACTATTCATATTTATCCAACATTATCAGAGTCAAACAAATACGCTGCGGGTGAGTGGAAACGAGGACATGTGCCAGCACTAGCCATGAAATGGCTACCTAAATGGCATAACTGGAAACGAAACGCTTAACCTTCAGGGCTAGAAAAGACCAGTAATAGGCCGTACAGAGACGACAAGCATCACCACTGCAGAACACATACACGTCGCACCAAAAAACTGAGTGCTACGAATTTTATAACGCTGAACTGGGTCTCTTAAGGCAGAGGTCCATTTCTTAAACGCAGCAGGTTCTGCTAAACAAATCTGTGCTCGACCACCAAGAGTGCTCGTTAAACCCTGCTCGCCTTGCTCATCTTGATCTTTCATATAGAGTACTAAAACTGAAAGGCTTGTCGCAATAATAAAGGATGCTAAATAGATTTGGCCGAGTGATACCTGCGCTTCTGACATCACTGCAGATACGAATAAACCAATACCAAGCAATGCCAACATAGAAACCAGCAGCACCACCGTTTTACAAACTCGATTTTTGCTTCTTCTCGTTTTCAATACTCGTAATTTGATTTCATCTCCGACATGGAAGTTACCGGAAATTTGCTGATCAATAGCAGTAAACCTCACAGGTTCACCGTCAGCTCGATATTCAATGACAGGATAAAAACCATTTTTAACGTAACCCGCAATACCGGACTGGAGATTTGTAGATAAAGAGAATACTTGCTGGATAGAAATCACACGTGCTTGCTTGGCGTAAGCACCTCTTAAAAAACCTGCGTAATTTCGATATAAAAATAAACCTGCAACCGCTAAGGTTAAACCCATTATAAAAGTAAACGCATCCATCAAGCTTTTTCCTCTGTATCCAAAATCCATTCAGATACCTACAAATTGTTTACAAAGCCACCAACTGTGACCAAGGTCTCATAATCGGCGTGAATTGTCGCATACTTTTTGCGTATTTCAAGTACTAAAACGAAAAAAAGCGCTTAAATTAAGCGCTTTTTTTCGTTTTTACTGCTTTGTAATACAAAACCAATACTAAATAGGAGCTGTTCCATAGCTCATACTTGGTTTTTTAGGCGGGTCAGCCCTAACGTTATTTTCTACCTGCTGAACTCGACCTCCACCAAGTAGAAAAGACTCAACATCATTTGTTAATTGGCGACGGACATTATCTCGAACCTCTTCATGAGATTCGCTTCCGCATTCTTCTAGTACTACTGCTGATTGTGACATAGTGATACCTATCGTTCTTTTTTTACTTATTCGCTAAAAGTTGTTTCATGCACATCCGCCTTCCACTAGTTATTGAATACAATAAAACCTGCCGCCATTGGCATTGTATTTTTATCCATATTTATATGTAACAGTGCATTAACGGCATCATATAACATTCTTCATTAATAAAGCAAGTTAAATTACTGGTTTATATAGAGTTTTAATTTCGGGCTTTTTTATAAGCTTTGTAATAAATACTACCGGTATTGTTAACATGCGTTTCAATTCGTTGTTATTTGCAAGCTGAAGCGGCAAGCATCAAAATTTTGTCTAAGCTAAATTTATCAGCGCAAAGGAAAATAACGTAATTTGCGCAGGTGTCTCTCCACATCGTTATTTTCCAATCCTAGTTGTTATATGTACCTTTGAGGAATCTTTTAGATTCCTCTTTTTTTCTTTTCTTCTACCCAAATATTCATCACACTAACACCATGAGATACCCTACTTTATATTCTTTTCGTCGCTGTCCCTATGCGATGCGAGCTCGCATGGCTTTAGCCTATAGCAAGCAGATTGTAGTGCTCCGAGAAATAGTTTTGCGCGATAAGCCAGCCTCAATGCTCCAGCATTCACCAAAAGGCACTGTGCCAATATTAGTATTAAATGATGGGACAGTTTTAGAAGAAAGTCTGGATATCATGCTCTGGGCTTTATCCCAAAATGATCCTGACAACTGGCTGCCTACAACCGAAGCAGAACAAGACAAAGTTAAACACTATATAAACTACTGTGATAATGAGTTCAAAACACATTTAGATCATTACAAATATGCAGATAGATACCCAGAGCACAGTGCAGAATATTATCGTCAACAGGGGGAAAGTTTTCTCAAAGAATTAGATCATCAACTTACAACAAAACCATATTTGTGCGGTCAGCAGGTAAGCTTGGCAGACATTGCCATTTTTCCATTTATTCGTCAGTTTGCCTATGTCGATAAAACTTGGTTTGAACAGTCAAATTACCACCAATTAAAAACATGGTTAGAAAGACAATTAACGTCGAAACTGTTCTTGATGATTATGAAAAAATATACTGCCTGGAAAACAGAAGATCAAGCCACTCTTTTCCCAGGACACGTTTACTAGACCCCTTCTTGGCAACCAGAATGAAAACCTTCTACAGAAAACAAATTGGCAATAAAATAACGTATGGGTAAGCGATGGTTGGTCTAACAGCATTTGATAAATACTCCCGAGCAAGCATAGTTATGCCTGGGCGTGACTCCTCCCAATGGCTGTAAAAATTAAGCATAACAGCCTGATCATTTTCTGAATTTGCTTTTTCAAGCGTTAGCAAACGCTGCTCGGTTCTACCCTGAAATGTTTTCCAAATGGCATCCTGAAGCCAAAGAACCAGCAATAACATTGCAACCAGCAGCGAACTAATATTAAAAATAAAACCAGCTAAACAAATAAAAACGGCCACTAACTTTATGACTAACGTTAAAGCCTCTGATTTTTCATAGCTATTGTGCAACGCTAACCACTCACGTAAAAACGTTTCCGGAATCTGTTTCGTCATTTCTCATTCACTTTTCTATTCATAATAATCGTTATATCGAAAATCAAAAAAGATTTTTCAAACCCTAGTTGATGCTTACATTAACTTTTCAGGCTCGCTGTTAATTGCAGCAACATTCTCAGGGTCTTCTCTAGTTGATGCCCTCTCAATACTCGACTCAACCACAGCCACAACACGACGGTTGATCGCGCGCCCTTCTTTCGTTGAGTTGTCTGCAATCGGGCTTTCTTCTCCAAAACCAACCGCTGATACCCGCTCAGGAGATAAACTAAAGACGTCAACCAAAGAGGCCCTAACGGCATCGGCACGCTGCTGAGATAAGAATTTGTTATATATCGCTGGACCACTATCGTCGGAATGCCCTTCGACGGTTAATACGGTTTGATCAAACTGTTTCATAAAGTCAGCCACTTTTTCAACTTCTGGCAGGCTTACTGCTGATATCTCGGCACTATTAAATTGGAATTTAATATCCATAGTAATCGAGACCGTTTCAGTCAGCATGACAGCACAGCCGATCTCATCTACTTTAAACTCCGGATTTGTACCCGGGCATTGGTCAATTCCATCGATAATACCATCATTGTCACTATCCACTGGCAAAGGCTCTGACTTTACGACAACCGGTTCAGGCTCCGGTTCAGACTTGGCAATTGGTTTTGCAATTGGCTCAGGAACAATCACAGGGATAGCTGGCGTGTATTTAAATACATAGCCTAAAGCGAGCCGAGCTCCCATATCAATCAACTCTTTATCCACACTATTCATCATCATCATCTCTCCCCTTAGGGTGATGTTGTTAGAGTAGTATCGCTTAACACCTATACCAATATTGATTAATGACTCACTTGAATCATGGCCAGCATTATTCTCATACTCCAGATGGCTAAAACCTGCTGAAATAAACGGGCGCTTTTTCCCTCTCCTCTTGAGGTGAAGTAAAGCGCCGGTATAAAAACGCTGTGAATCCAGCTCGTCTGAAGATTTTTTATATTCAGCACTATAATCTGACAACCATGTTTCTAATGATAGAAATGTATTTATCGGTACTTCTAACCCACCTTCTTTGCTAAAAAAGGAGTCTAAGTCACGATCTTTATCCAAAGAATAGATTCCACCACCAACATAAGCTTCTAAAAAGGGTTTTTCGTTTGCAGAGGTGCTTACACTCATAGAGAGACAACTCACCAAATAAGTGAGTAAAAGTTGATTTTTCATGCTCGGCATTCCCTAAAGTTAAGCCATTTTTATTGTTATAAGTTGCTGAAATAATGATTTAAAACTTTAAGTATTCCAATCCATTATATTTTCATCACTTGCGATTATCTCATATTTTCAGGTGATTTTTCTGTCATGTTTGACGTTATGTGAATTTACTTCACAATTCTAAAAATATTTTTCTCAAGTGGTTATTCTGGTCACTTAAACAATCCGTTGTGCATCACAATTTCCCTTAACATGCTTCAAGCAATTATTCTTGTATGTTTACGAATATATATCTCATATTTGCCAACCAGTTCCGACGTAAAAACAACATCGTATGTCATATTTCAAACATTGCTATATTTAAGCAACAGAAATAAGAACAAAAAAGCAACTTGATTGATTAATACAAATCTCATTAATCTCGGTAACCAGTGTTAATAGCAAAAAGAAAGACACTGGCTACCAGATAGGCAGGCGCTAAAAGCATCACCTTATGGTTCTTCCTGAACAGTTCCTTAGGTGCCCTGTCATCATTAAAGCATCAACAGCTTTATTAAAATAAAAAGTCCTTAAAAACAAGGAAAATGAAATGACAATAAAAACGAAAGTAAAAAAACTAGTCGCGTCAATCACGATGGCAAGCGCTGCAATCGGCGCCACCATGACAACGACTGCTATGGCCGATACATCTGGAGCTGTTCAAAACCCTATCGTGTTGGTTCACGGTTTATCAGGTTTTGATTCTATTCTAGGTGACTACTTTTATGGCGTAAGAGGCGCATTGAATGGCGTAGGCGCATCTCAAGTCTATACACCGCAAATCACTGGCTGGGAAAGTGATGAGTTTCGTGGAGAAGAGCTTCTGGCATACATTCAAGACGTTCTTGCAGCAACAGGCGCATCTAAAGTGAACTTGATGGGACACTCTCAAGGTGGAACAACTTCACGATATGTGGCTTCTGTTCGACCTGATCTAGTTGCATCAGTAACATCAATTGGCTCTCCCCACTTTGGTAGTAAAGTGGGCAATATTGTTCATGATTCTCCACTAGAAGGCCCTGCTGAAGTAATTGGTAATGCTATAGGCGCTATGATTTCACTTGTTTCTGGTGACCCAAGCCAAGAATCTAATGCAATGGCCGTCATCGAAGGACTTAATACAGAAGGCGCAGCAGCTTATAACGCATTGCATCCCCAAGGAATTAGAACAGGCTCATGTAAATCAACACCTTATTACAATGCAGGTTCATGGTGGTGGCCAAACTGGGTTAAAGACTATTCTGTAAATGATGGCGCTCACAGTGTAAATGGCGTTCGTTATTACTCATGGAGCGGTACTTACAATAGTGTATTTGATTCAAATATACTTGACCCAATGGATGGCGTATTAGCGATTACTAACTTTATGCACGACGGTGCTGAAAACGATGGTTTAGTTGAGCGTTGTTCGACACATATGGGTGATGTTATTCGTGATGATTACACACTTAACCATGGCGATGAAATTAATGGTTTCTTTGGCTTGCATGGTTTGTGGAATTCCGCACCACTGCCAATTTACACCTCTCAGGCACGTCGTTTAAAGAACGCAGGGCTATAATTGTTTCTGTGAATTAAACTAAAAAAGTAAGGTGCTTTATAGCAGTTGATAGGTTCTATCAAATTAAGTACTGCTATTTCACCTTACTTTCTAACGCCCATAATTAGTTTAAAGAATTTCTCTCATTTAGCGTTGTATCCACTATGTCTAGTTTTAATAAAGTACTTTTCTTTGCTTGTACTGCACTTTTAACGACTGTCATTATTTTTGTAGTCAGACAGGAAACCGTACTCCCTGACGCGAGTATACAAAGCAATGAAATAACTAAAACGGCACAAACAGAAAAGACCGTCCCCCCTGAAATAATTTCAGACTTGATGTCACAAGAAAGGCCTGATAATGAAACCGGTGAATTATTTTATCAAACACTGCCTGGTTCATTAAGTGATGCACCAAAACCCGCTTCATTAGAAACAGACCTTCAAGGGAATTTAATCATCAATAAACGGGTACAACATTTGTTTGAGTTTTATCTGATGGCTATGGGTGAGGAACCCTTTGAGAATATTATCGCTCGTATCAAGCATGACTTAAGTTCTCAACTTAATGCCGACGCGTATTTAATCGCGAATAATCTGCTAGAAGGATACCTGCAATATAGAAATAACATTGGCATCATTAAAAACCAATACGCTGAACAAGCAACTATTTCCGGAACAAGCATGGCCTTGATCAAAGAGATAAAGCTTGCGATTCGAGACTCAAGATCTGCGTTTCTCCCTGATGAAGCGATTTCCTCATTTTACTCAAAAGAAGATGACTACGACGATTACATGATTAGCAAAGCTCAAATTCTCAATAATAAAGCTCTTTCTGTAGAGCAAAAAAGAGTCGAGTTAATACTTTTGGATGAAAACACCCCCATTGAATTGATTCAAGCTCAAAATGGCATGAATCAACTATCCAAGGTTAGAAACAGTGTCAGCGATTTACGTAAGCTTGGTGCAAATGATGAGGATATTTATCTCTACCGAGAACAAGAACTCGGCACTGATGTCGCTGACCGCTTAGCAAGCTTGGACACAGAGAGGCAAGTCTGGCAAGCAAGAGTTAATACTTACCGTGTTGAACTTGCTAATATTGAATCAATGGATGCTTATTCAAAGGATGAAAAACATCGCATGATTGAAGCGCTTCGCAATGAACACTTTGATGAACAAGAAATTTTAAGAGTTCGTACCTTGGATAAAATGAGAACACAAAATTCTAAAACATGACATGCATGATATTCCTGCACATTATGTTTGAATGTATTTAATTAATGCCAATTAGCCCTTATCCTTTGCTATTGACTTAACTAATAGTAATTCTTCTGCAACGACTAGTTCATTAGCACCCTAGTACTATGCAACGAATTTCCTATTAAAAGTTTCTTGGCAGCCTCTCTACATAATATGCATCTTCCGAACATTATTTCGAAAACACCAAACATCATATCTAAATGCCTCTACCGACAATGCTTTCACATCATTCTGCTTTGCTTATTTATTGTGGGTTGCGGTGGCAGTAGTAATACAGAACAAAAAACACAAACAGAACCTTCTTCCGAAACTCAGGATGATTCTGTTATCACGCCTGCGGAAGAGACATCTTTTAATGGCCGTGTTGTAAAAGGCATTATTAGCAACGCCGTCATCAAAGCTTATCCTATCGTGAACCAGAACGGTGTTTATACTGTTGATAGTAATTCCAAGCCCGTGATCAGCAGAACAAATGGCAGTGGTTATTACCAATTAAAACCGGGAAAAGGTAGAAATGATCAATACTACTACCTGGAAATGGTCACGGATGATCAAAGCCAAATGATATGCGACTTTCATACAGGCTGTGAGTCGAGTTTAACTGGTGATTATGCAGCTTTTGGAGAGGCGTTTACCTTGTCTTCTGGCTTTACTTTAGCCAGCGTCGTGAAATCTAAAGCGGGTAAAATAAATCATGCGCCGATTAGCCCTCTCACACACTTAGCTGTTCAATATATGATGACCTTACCTGAAAGGTTCAGCCCCTCCAACATCAACATTTCAGTAGATTTTATTAAAACCAAGTTTGGTTTAGGTGACAAAGCATTAAGTTTATTGCCTTCAGATCTGACAGCGCTATCTGAAATAAAAAAACTTAAGGAAGAGGAACTTAGACTTGGTATTCTTTCAGCCGCATTCGCCCCCATAATAGAAATGCCTGACTGGGATAATATTTCAACACTTTCCTTTAAAGATCTTTTTTTAAATGCTTACAATCTCGCCCAGTTTTTGAGTACACAAGTAGATTCCAGACAGCACTTGGAAGCCCTTTCTGTCATTGAAGAAGAATCACAGACATTATATGAGAGCCATACAGAACAAACCTTAGTGATTGTTGAACAGCCAAAATCAATTAACGCAACTGAAGGCGACAATGTTTCACTTACAGTCGTCGCGACAAGCTCAGAGATAATCAGCTATCAATGGACAAAAGACGATGTAGACATAATTGGTGCAACCAGTGATGTTTTATCAATTGCCAATATTAATCTCGCAGATAATGGTATTTATTCAGCAAAAGTTTTTAGTGGCAATAATGCGTTAACATCTTTAGTTGCATTAGTCTCCGTTTCCCCAAAACAACTACCCGTTACAATTACCAGCCACCCTCAATCAGTCGTCACCCGGGAAGGGGAACAAATTGATATTCAAGTCATTGCAGAAGGCTCAGGTGCATTAAGCTATCAATGGCAAAAAGGCGGTTCCATCATTCCCAACGAGACGTCTTCACGCCTTAACTTTAACGCTATTAGTTTGAGCCATGAAGGCACCTACAGTGTCACGGTTTCAAATGACATAAGTTCACTACAGTCGAATTTTGCAAACATAACAGTCAATGAAATCATCGAAGCAATCAGTATTATTGATCAGCCGTCTAGTACTGAAACAATAGAGGGCAATATAACAACATTTAAAGTCAGTGCTTCTGGTGATGGATATATTGCCTATCAGTGGCGAAAAAATGCAGTTGCCATTAACAATGCGTACGAGCAAAGTTATTCAATACTCTCAACATCATTATCTGATGCTGGCACTTACGATGTGGTGTTAACAAATAGTGAGGGTAGTATTACCTCATCACCAGCTACCCTAAGTGTGATTCCTGATATAAGCCCGATAATCATAAACCAGCAACCTCAGCACACAACAATTAATGAAGGAGAGACGACTTCACTTACTGTATTCGCTTCAGGAGACGGTACGATTAATTATGAGTGGTTTAAAGATGGTTCTCCAATCGCAAACTCAAATAATGCAACACTCACAATTATTTCAGGCCAGCTTATCGACCAAGGCAACTATCGGGTCATCATCAGTAACGAAATAAGTACCGAAAGTTCCCAAACGGCTTACTTAACCATCACACCCACTCCTAGCCCAGAACCTGTAATGGTAGAATTAAGTTGGACAGCCCCTCAATTTAGAGATGATGGTTCAACTTTGACATTATCAGAAATATCAGGCTATTCAATTATTTATGGCACAGAATTGATGGCACTAAATACCTCAACTGAAATATCCGGAGGGGAAATTACCTCAAGCACTTTACAACTAATGCCTTCAAACTATTATTTCAAGATTGCAACTATTGATAACAACCTGATTCAAGGCGACTTTTCGGAAGCTATTCAACTTTCAGTTGAATAGCAATACTCCTATCGCTTAACGCTCAAAACTGGCTAGGTGAACACCAGATAAGTTTAACCAACAAGTTATGTCATTCAGAAAATCTAAACTAAACTTGTATATGTCGCTTGCATGCGTTCCATATACTTGAGTGCAGAATAGATGAAATTTCTTCCAACTAAAATGTCTAACTTTAGACACTCCATCTCAACGCACTTACTAAAAATTGTGCTTTCAATTTATTTCCTGTTGACGTTTATCATGACAGGCATACATATTTACATTGAATATTCTTCGGCGAAAGAAGACATCAAAAAAGAACTCGTTATAACTGAAAATACATTCTCGAAAAGCTTAACAGAAACACTCTGGAATATGGATGACGTTCAATTAAGAATCACTGCTGAAGGCATCACAAAACTACCTTCTGTCATCGGTATAGAAATCTTGGATCGCCATAAAGTCACTATTTTGCAAACGGGACAGGTCGCTTTAAACGCTAAAAATTCAAGCAATGATGTTTTTTGGCATGAATTCCCTCTCCAATATTTTCATAAGAAAAATACGAAGCAACTAGGCTCTGTACGACTTGTATCTAGTAACTCAATCGTATTTAACCGAATTAAAGTGGGTATTTTCATCCTTATAATTGCTGCCGTGATAAAAACAATTGCGCTTGTTTTTCTCATCACAATTGTCTTCAATCGCCTATTAACTCGTCCCTTGGGGTATTTGGCAAATGAGGCAGAGAAAATTGACCTCAATAATATTCAAGCCAGAAAAATTGAAGTAGATGGACATGAGGAAAGCGAATTAAAAATATTAGAATCTGCCTTAAATAAAATGATGGATAAAATTGTTATCTCAATGTCTGAGCTCGAGGAGTTAAATATCGGACTTGAAAGAAAAGTCACTGAGCGTACAACATCACTCAATAATACGGTCAAACAGCTAGACAAAGATCAGCTCGCACTTAAGCAAGAAGTCGAAATTCGTATGGAAAAAGAAAAAGCCTTAATGAAAGGGCGGCTCGAATTACAAAATTCATTGGAAGAACTTAAACAAATGCAAGAACAGCTGATTGAATCTGAAAAAATGGCCTCATTGGGAGAGCTGGTTGCCGGAGTTGCCCACGAGATCAACACTCCGGTAGGTTTGAGTTTAACGGGCATTAGTCATTTCCAATATATGTTAGATCAGCTTGAGGAACGCTATACAGATAAGGCACTTGAAGAAAATCAGTTTGAAAAATTTATCTCTGATGCGAAGGAAATTTCCAAGTCCATTCGCCATAGTCTCGATCGGGCAGCAGGCCTGGTAAAAAGCTTTAAGCAAGTCGCTGTCGACCAAAGTCACGAGGTCATCCGAAGATTCAATTTACATGAGTATATCGATGAAGTCATGCTTAGTTTAGGCAATAAAATAAAACACAGTGCAATCAAGGTAGAGGTTGTTTGCGACAAGAACATTGAAATCAATAGTTATCCAGGTTCGTTGTCACAGATTGTCACCAACTTCATCAACAATTCATTTATTCACGCCTATGATAAAGGCCAAAAAGGCACCATTAAGCTCTTATTCGAAAAACAGGATGATCACCTGCATTTTATCTATTCAGATGATGGTAAAGGCCAAACAAAAGACATTCAAGATAAGATGTTCAACCCATTTTTTACTACCAATAGAGAAAAGGGTGGAAGTGGACTAGGCTTAAATATTGTCTATAATTTAGTCACTCAAAAGATGAAAGGTTCTATAAATATCGAGAGCAAACCTGACTTTGGCACAACATTTACTATAATCATTCCTATAGATATCGAGAACCCAACGCTTTAAAAGAAGGCCCATATGTTCAAGAAATCAGTTCAGAAACCGTCTAACGCACCACCAGAGCAAGTTTGGAAGGTGTTAATTGTAGATGATGAGCCAGAAGTACACACCATTACTAAAGTTGCCTTAAGTGAGTTTGAATTTGATCAAATAAGTCTGAAGTTACTCAGTGCATATAGTGGTGCTGAGGCTAGAAGCCTTATTCAGGAACACCCCGATATTGCTCTGATTTACCTAGATGTTGTCATGGAAAGTGATGATGCAGGGCTGCTTTTTGTAAAGTATTTAAGAGATGAATTGAAAAATAAATTTGTTAGGGTCGTCTTGCGCACAGGGCAACCAGGGCAAGCTCCAGAACGCAAAGTAATTGTTGATTATGATATTAATGACTACAAAGAAAAAACAGACTTTGATAGCACTAAATTATTTACCACGACCTTAGCAGGACTTCGGGCTTACCGTGACATCATGGAAGTCGAAGAAGCCCGAAAAAGCTTAGACCGTTATCGCTTGGGCCTTGAAGAAGTCATATCAGCCTCAGCAAATTTATTCGAAATTCGCTCATTGCAACAATTTGCTCGCGGCTTGCTTGATCAGATCGCATCAATATTACACTTGGATCAAGATACCTTATTAGTAAGGAGTCATGGTTGGACAGTCGCCGAAAACCAGGGTGATTTTGAAGTGCTTGCGGGGACGGGAAGCTTGAGCGAAACAAGCTCTACGTTACCCGTTAATGTCTCTTCCCTTCTAACGAAAGCCTCACAAGCAAAAGAATGCGTGTTTGAAAGTGATCAGTTTGTGGGTTATTTTCCGACCAAAAGCGGGAAAGTAAACCTGATCTATTTAGATGGTATCGACACCTTAGACGAGCTGGATAAACGGATGATTCAAGTCTTTTCCAGTAATGTCACTATCGCTTTTGATAATCTCTATTTGGACCGTGAAGTCTTTGATACGCAAGTTGAAATTATTGACACCTTAGGAGATGTGGTCGAAAACCGCTCTAAAGAAGCAGCATATCATGTCAAACGTGTATCGCATTTATCCCGCCTGTTAGGTCGTTTAGCAGGGTTACCAATAGAGGATGTTGATGCCTTATTCATGGCGGCTCCGATGCATGATGTCGGTAAAGTCGCCATTCCTGACAGTATTTTACTTAAGCCAGGAAAGCTGAATGCTGAAGAGTGGGAAATAATGAAAACCCATGCCCAAATAGGCCAAGATATTTTTAATAAATCAACACGTAAAGTCTTACAAGCGGCTGCAATTGTCGCTGGCCAGCACCATGAGAAATATGATGGTTCGGGTTACCCCAATGGGTTTAAAGGTGAAGAGATTCATATTTATGGGCGTATTGTTGGAATCGTCGATGTCTTTGACGCATTAATACACCGTCGTTGCTATAAAGAGCCATGGCCACTGAATAAAGTCATTGATGAATTAAAGTCTCAGGAAGGCAAGCATTTCGACCCAAAGTTACTAAATCTGTTTCTGGATAACATGCCAAAAGTTATCAGTATTATTAATGCCTACCCAGATTCAACCCTAACTCAATCAGAAAACTTAAGGAAATAATAGAAAATGAAAAATAGCCGGATAATTCTAATATTTTGTTTCTCAATTATGATGAGTTTTCCCGTATTTTCAGACGATTTCAATATAGGTGTCGAAGGGATTGATTATTACCCTATCTATGCCAAACGTGATGGACTGTACTCAGGTTATGCTCGTGCAGTATTAGATGCCTTTGCTGAGAAAGAAGGCCACAAATTTACTTATAAGACTCTTCCGATTAAACGTTTATTTAAAGGTTTTATTAAAGGCGATGTTGATTTCAAATTCCCTGACAACCCTTATTGGCAAAAAAACCTTAAACAAGGAAAAAACGTGGTCTATAGCGATTCTGTTCTAGAGTACATTGACGGGGTTATAGTCAAGCCCAAGTTTATTAGTAAGGGCAAGGATAGACTCAAAACGCTAGGAACATTAAGGGGGTTCACTCCATGGGAGTATTTAGATGATATCTCTGCCAAAACAATGAAACTAAAAGAAGGCAGCTCATTAAAAGGCTTAATACAAATGGTTCAGGCTAATCGTATTGATGGCGTATATTTCAATGTCATTGTGGCAAAATATTTTATGGCGAACACGCTTTCACAAAAGGATAGCTTGGTTTTTGATAAGTCATTGCCCCACACTCGCGGGGACTATCATATGTCGACGATAAAATATCCCAAAATCATTGATTCATTTAACCGGTTCCTGACAGAAAATAAGTCGTTGGTAGAGTCGATCAAAGCGAAATATGAAATACCTTCCTTTTAATGAATTAAAGCAAGGGACTAAACGAAGCCTTGACTTAATCAGCCTGATTTAAAAATATTTTACTACGCCTACATACTCAATTTACCCTAAGCGCAAGTCACCTTAATATTCGACTGCGCTAATGAGTAAGTTGCTTGTTTAAAAGTTACATCTTGCAAGCCTCGTATTATTTCTCCTAACTTATTCTAGATACAAGCGACATCGTTTTAGCAGAACCCTGTTTTTGAGAGGAGCTTTAAGAAAGCCAATCGCTGAATCTGACGTTTCAAACAGCCCCATAACCAATAAATTAACTTGGTCTTTTTCAGTACTTGAAAGTTCATGATAAAAATCAGATATCTGCTGATACATCCAGTAAGGGTAAGTTAGGTTAAAACGAGAAGCCGATGCATCCCCAATTCTCAACATAGTGTCGCCTAGCCGAGAGGGAAGCTTATTTTTATCTGGGTTTTCAATGGCCCATTGATTAATCGCTTTAGCACTGTCTTCCAATAAAGGAAACTGTTGTTCGATAATCAGTTTGATTAAAGGAAGAAGTGAGTCTGGTATTTCATCATTTTCGATGAACCCTGAATTCATCTCTGCTGAACCATCCTTTAGACGATTAACCCAACCTAATACATTAGGATAATTCGCAATTAACTTAGCTGGGCTCGGATCGCGATGTAAATGAGCATAAATTGGCCCGTAGAGTGAGAAATCTCCGATGCATGGGGATTGCCCCAACACATATGGATAGCTTTCAAGGTGACGGTTCAAAATCTGGAGGATATCGTGAGTATTCGCTTCAAGTGCATCTTGCGTCTGTTCGGTAATACCTAGAATAGGTAAATATCCCTTTAACTTCCCAGCAAAGACGGACGCTACTTTCCGTTGTACGAAACCGGGAAAATACGGCAACGCACTTTTGCCAAATTCATTTAATATAAATGTTCGATTCTCAGGATAATTCCAACGATAGTGAAGTGCAGCCATTGTAAGCCATTCATCACCACATAATTCCAAAAGCATTGAAACAAACTGTTGTTTTGGCGTAGCGGGAATGATCGATTTGTCTGGGTATCGTTTTTCTAACTCATTAATGATAACGCTAGAGTCCTGCAACACTTCATCTTCAGGCCCAAAAACAACCGGCATAATCACTTTGCCTACTTTGGGCTCAATACTTTGTTTTAATGTAAAAATATTTGGAACTATATTTTTACATGGAATGCCTTTATATCGAAAGTAAGCCTTAACTTTTGCGGAGTAAGGTGAAACCTCCCAGCCATATAAACGATACTTATCTTTTGTTGTGTCACGGCCTGTCATTCTGACTCCTTAATTAATTTATTATTTTAATCACGTGGTTTAACCAACAATTTAAATTCAGTCTAAAACATATCAGAAATAGTTTAAACAAGTGGCTAGACAACAGCCATTATCGTGCAAAGCACACATCGTGAATGATCTGCAGTGGTCATAACTTGCAGTTTCCAATGTTTAGCTATACTAAGTAAAGCAAGTCATAAAATCAGGAATAATACGAGATATGAAATTAGTCGACACAGGCATTGGCCCCACGGGCAATTTAACCCTTCAGGTTGTTGCAATGCCACGGGACACAAACCCTAATGGCGATATTTATGCAGGTTGGCTCATGGAGCAAATGGATTTAGCTGGCGCAACGGCCGCATCTCAAATTTCAAAAGGACGGACCACAACAGTCGCAATGGAGCGCGTTGAGTTTCTATCGCCTGTAGCAGTAGGAGACCAGATCTGCTGTTACACAGACCTAGTGGATACGGGTCGAAGCTCCATTAAAATACTTGTAGAGGTCTACGTAATCGATGTACTGGGAGGCCAAGCCAGAAAAGTAACTGAGACGACATTTATTTATGTCGCGATTAATGAAATGGGAGGCATTAGACAATTACCCGCGATCGAATAATTATTCAATTACAGTAAAAAACCGGTCTGCAGTTTCTTTACTAAACACGCGTGTTTGATGATCCTCAAATTCAACTGAAAATGAATTAGCCTGATCACCCATCACACAGCCTCGCCCTAAAACGCAGTGCTGAACATTTTGAGCGAACCAAACCGGCTCACTATACTGTTTTGTCACGCCATTAGCTTGTTCCGGCTCAGCTTGTTTAAGTTCAACTTGCATGGCATCAGCATAGCGCAGGGATATTTTGGATGCTTTCATACTAGCTGTTAACTCACAATAACTTTCTTTCTTGTCCAGAATCCCGCCCAAAAGCAAACTTTGCTCAATTTGTAATTCGGACTCAAAACGAGACGGTTTATATAAAGCATGTTGATGACGCTTTGGAACAAATAAATGCAGGGCTTGCTTGGCACGCGTCATCGCAACATAAAGTAGCCGCCTTTCACTCTCAAGTTCAGCTTTATTTAAATTGTCTGATCGTAAGGCATAAGGCATTAACTTATCATTCAAACCTGGCACTAAAACAGTACCCCATTCCAAACCTTTTGCACGATGAATCGTCGTGATACGTACCGCTTGTTGATACTGTTGTTCTGCGTTCATTTGCAGTGTCGATAAGTAGTTCAGAATACCCTGAGCATCGCCTTCCAGTTTTGAAATGTAACGAATAATACCCATGATAGAGGCGACTTTTTCTTCTGCATGATCATGACTTAAACTCAGTGATCGAATACCTTCGTAGAGTTCTGTTTCTTGCAAATAAACAGATAATAACTGTTTAACTGGTCTTGCTGATTGTTCCAACCGTGCCAACACTTTAGCTAAGCGTTCTAATTTCAGGCTTTGAATTCTTTTTAGGTCACTTGGAATAAGTTGTAAAAGTACTTTTCCCCAGTTTTGTGTGTAAGTAGCTAACGTTGCTGCCAACATTTTTAACTGAGGCTCCGGTAAACCTATGTGAGGAAAGTGGAAAATCAGTTCGATTTTTGTTTGCCGCTCTTCAACGCTCATCATTGAAAATGACCCAGCGACCAACTCAATAACAGCCCGAATACTTTGTGCTTCTACAAGATTAAAAACACTGTTCTTCCCTTCTATATGATAGGGAACCTGCTTCTCAAGTAAAGAAAGCTCAATGCCGACTGTTTGACTCCACGTACGTACCAGAATAGCGGTCTGATTTAGCGTGGATAGTGTGAAGCTCGATAAAAGCGTGGTAATGCTAGCCGCATCATTGTCACTACGATGGTCAATCACTTGAGTGGCAGGATTACTGTGAAAAGACTTACATAGTAAATCTTGCCGATTTTTGTTCTTGGTAATTAAGTGATTCGCAAGCAATGATACTTTATGCCCATAACGAAAAGAGTAGCTCAGGCTCAAATTCCTAGCTTCAGGAAATTCTTCAGCAAAGCCTTTTATAATATATTCTGGCTTAGCTCCCCGGAATTCATAAATGGTTTGATCAGGGTCGCCCACAATCGTTATTTTGGCACGATCCCCCGCAATCAACTTCATAAGTTCATGCTGAATATCATTAGTATCTTGATACTCATCAACCAGTAATACGTCCATTTTATTCCCCACCAGCTTTGCTAAAGCTGGGTTGGCACGAATCGCCATCACGGGGTCGTATAGCATATCGGTATAACTAATACGGGATTGTTGCTTGCGCCAAACTTCAAACTGATCAAATAAAGACAATACATATTTAAACTTTTTGGGTAACTCAAGTATTTCAAAAACTAAGTCTGGAGAGTTTAGGCCGCTTTTAACCGTTTCAAAAAACTGATGGCATAACTCAACATGCTCTTTTTTATTCCGTTTCGCATCACGCAAAGCTTCAGCATCAAGGGTTTGTCGCATCAATCGCCAGATATGAAAATGGATCTCTTTTTCTGACAAAATATTATTCTGAAATGATGGAAGATAACCATCCCGAATAAACCGCTGGTACAAACGGTAACCCATGGCATGAAAGGTTCTCACTTCAGGGCTTTGGTGTCGATTTGAAATGACTTGCTGAAGTTTTACACTAAAGTCTTCGCGGGCAGCCCGGTTAAACATCAAAATTAAAATACGACGCGCATCAGCCCCCTGCTCAAGCAAGTGCTGAATACGATAGGCCAGTGTTGTCGTTTTACCACTGCCAGCCACGGCAGTAATCACATAATGAGCCGGTTCTGCCATCACGATCGCGCGCTGTTCTTCAGTTAACTTGATCATATTTTCGTGATATCAGTGGAAGGCATGTGTATTTGGGCTGAAAGGACGCTTTACTGGGCGCACCAATTGATTGACAATGGGCGCTTTCCCACTTCCCAAACTTAATTTCTATGGAAAGATCAATCATGTGTCGGCTTATGATACTACTAATCACATTTGTAGCGGTAGTATCATGTGGCAGCCAATCTACGCAAAAAATCAACTTTAATAAACTGGACCTCACCTATATTAAAGTTGTTAAGAAAACAGACCTGATGTTGGCTTCTGAACAAGGGAATGCAGCATTAGTCAAAAGAGCCATTGAACAAGGCGCGCTACTAAACAGTGAGTCCCCTTCAGGCACCGCATTCTCATTAGCGTTAAAGAATCAGCACTTTGTTATCAGCCAATTCTTATTAACCGCTGGTAGCAACTTTCAGACAGGATTCGACGCGGGTAAACCTTCAGCGTTGATGTATGTCGCTGATAACGCTAAAAATAACTTGCTCAAAGATTTAATTATTCGTGGCGCAGACTTAAGCTATGAAGACCAAAGTGGCCATTCAGCCATTACAAAAGCTGCTCGCAAAGGACATCTCACCACACTTAAAATTTTAATCAATGCGGGGGCCAATGTGAATGTGGCTCCCAATGGGCGATCAGTATTAATGCATGTTGTAGAAGACAACAATATGCTTTTATCCCAGCTACTGATTGCTGGCGGAGCCGATGTTAACTACCGCGATATTACCGGTGATACGGCATTAAAAATTGCGCGACGTTTGGGTTATTTTGATTTGGACCTAATGCTGGTTCAATCAGGGGCACGGCCCTGACTCTAAGTAGAGACCATAAACCGTTTTCTAAAACTATTTTTAAATATTAAGCTGATTCTAGAGGGTTAAATGAGTACAGAAAAACGCAAAATAAATGTTGGTATTTTGCCAGAACAGAAGGACGATTATAGTCAATTTGAGGAAGAAGAATTCCGCTGGGACCGTATTATTCCTGCAGGTGTGACCCTCCTTCTTATTATAGTTTTTGCACTTTATTGGTTGGTCGCAGACCCAGAGTCGCCGAGCGACACGGCACAAAAGCCAAGTACCAATGAAGCCTTGGCTGTCACTAACACAAAAACAGTTCAGGCAGCGAACCCTGTCATCGTTAAAAACGAAGAAAAGGCGACAGAACTTAAAGAAGTGACACTAAAGCTGGCAACAAGTAAGCCCGGTTCAATCGAATCAGCAAATGTACAACAAGCCGAGCCAGTAGAAGTTCCTGCTAATAAAGTAGAAGCTGAACAGAAAAAGCAAGATGATCACGTCAATGCGATCACCAAACCAGTAGCTACCGTTCAGAAAACCGCAAAACATTCCCCTGTGGAAATTCTTGATGCCCGGATCAAAAAAGCACAACTAAGCTCTAATCTAGAAAAGGGAATGCCGGTTGATAAACTATCTTCTCAAGTCCTAATGTCTCAAGAAGGCATTATCAAAGTGCATTTATTTACTGAGATGGAAAATTTGCGTGGACAATACTTACTTCATGATTGGTATCGAAATGGTGAAAGGCAAGCCCGCGTTAAAATTCCGGTCAACTATGATCATCAACGTTCCTCATCAAGTAAATTTATTAACCAGCAAATGCTGGGAACATGGACTGTTAAGGTAATCGATGAACAGGGCAAGCACTATATTTATGCGAGCTTCGAGGTAATCGCGCCATAATGGATAGTCTATTTCTGCTTAAAAAAGTACTTAGTGCACTCTTAATGCCCCTGCCTTTTGGTTTTGTTATTTTGTTATTAGCGCTGATTATTTTCTGGCAGGGATACCATCGTTTAGCAAAAGGAATGGGAATTGGCGTACTAATTAGCTGGTTTCTGTTAAGTCTCAACCCTGTCGCTCAGTTAATTGCCACCCCTTTAGAGCATACTTTCCCAAAATATAACGGCCAGTCTGTTGATTATGTCGTCGTCTTAGGGGGCTACCATAATAGCGATGAACGCTTTCCTATTAGCAGCTTACTCTCAAAAACATCATTAATGCGTTTGTCGGAAGGAATACGAATTTATCGAATGAATCAGGGGGCGAAGTTAATGCTCTCGGGGTATAAGTCCCATGATGTGATTTCAAATGCAGAAGCCATGTCGCGTGTGGCTCAGGAATACGGCGTCCAGAAAGAAGACATTATCATCGCGACAGAACCAAAAGATACAAGCGAAGAAGCGGCACATTGGGCAACATATTTAAAAGATCAGCGCTTTGCTCTGGTCACTTCCGCAATGCATCTACCTCGTTCAGTTTATTTGTTTCAAAACCAAGGTTTGAAACCTATTCCAGCCCCCACAGCTTTTCACACCGGCGGACACCATGGTTTACAGTGGAACGACTGGCTCCCTAAAGCAAGCGCCCTTTCTGTATCCAAAAGCGCTTGGCATGAATATTTAGGCCGAATCTGGGCATCAATTCGCACGACAATAAGTTAATAGGTAATAGTATGGGTTTTATTGACACCAAGAATTTTTCTCACCAGAAAAAAGATAAAATAGGGGTATTAATTACCAACTTGGGTACGCCTAAAGCTGCGACCACAAAAGCAGTAAGAGTTTATTTGACTGAGTTTTTATCTGACCCCCGAATTGTAGAAATTCCTCGCTTACTCTGGTTACTGATTTTGCATGGATTTATTTTACGCGTGCGGCCAAAACGGTCAGCGAAGGCCTATAAAAGTGTTTGGAATGAAAGAGGTTCGCCCTTAATGTTCCACACTCAAGACCAATGTACAGCCTTATCCGATGAACTAAGAAAACAATGGGGTGATCAAATACAGGTTGAGTTTGCCATGCGCTATGGCGAACCCTCTATCTCATCTGCTTTACAAAAGTTGGCAGATGACGGCATTATAAAACTACTGGTTTTACCGCTATACCCCCAATATGCCAGCTCAACGGTAGGCTCTACCTTTGATGCTCTGTCAAAGGATTACACACAACGACGCTGGCTGCCTCAGTTACGTTTTATTGCTGGATACCATGACTCACAGCCTTATATTCAAGCCTTGGCACAGAGCATAAAAGCGTATTGGGATGCTCACGGAAAAGCAGACAAACTGATATTGTCATATCATGGCCTGCCACAGAAAACACTTGAAGAAGGCGACCCCTATTTTTGCCAATGCCATGCAACCACCCGGCACTTAGTCAAATTATTGGGTATATCAGAAGGCGAATACTTAACGACTTTTCAGTCACGTGTAGGTAGGGCAGAATGGCTGAAACCTTATACAGATCAGACTATGATGTCTTTGCCGCAGCAAGGTATTAAGTCGGTTCAAGTAATTTGCCCTGGTTTTCCTGCTGACTGCTTAGAAACAATTGAAGAAATTGCGATCGAAAACCGTGACTATTTCTTGGAAAATGGTGGCGAGCGTTACGAATATATTCCGGCTTTAAATTCCAGCGAGGATCACATTAAAGCCCTTGTGACTTTAGTTAATGAAAATATTAAGGGCTGGTCTTTGCCGTCTGAGTCTGATTACATTGAACGTCAGGCTGCATACAACGACAAGAAATAAGGCATCAAAGCTGAATGACACTTACTTAAAGTTTGTCAATCCTCAACCCTCTGCCATTCCCGTGGTTAAGGTGAATTGCGCAGAAAGAGAGAACCGCCTGAGAGGCACTTGAGCGGGAATCCAACTTTGGTGGAACCTTATATTAGACATCATGGGTCCCGGCTCAAGACACTACCGGGATGACAGTGAAGTGAGGTAACTAGCTTAAGAGTGCTCAAAGCGTTTTGTATAATAAGGGGCCAAAGGCGACAATCATTAAGGTAGTCGACATCACGAGCAGCGGTAATAAGATTCGCTCATGCCGATAGTAAAAGTTATCACCCTCTGCAAGCGCCAAACTGACCTCTTCATCTCCGACCACTTGCCGTGTCAATAAATGGTTTAACGACACGGGCGGACTAAGATAACCCAATTCAAATGCGACCAGACATGTCATCCAAAAGTGGATCGGTTCAATACCATGACTATAAGCAACAGGCGCAATAATAAACGACACCAAGACGAGTGCGCCAAATGGGTCCATTACCATGCCAATAAGAAAAAGACAAAAGACTAAAAATGCCATCGCCAAGAAAACAGAGTCAAAACTCTCCGGAATACTTAAAGTTCCACCGCCCGTCCGTTCAATAATGCCACCAACCGTAAACGAACATGCCATCAACATTAGCAATGCACCAATTTGAACAGAAGAATTGGTAATCGAAGTACTGAAAGCTTTTGTGATATTTGGGCTGATTCCAGCAGCTAGGTTTCGCTTTGAAAAATCCTTACTATAACGACGCTCGAAAATAATAAACCCCATAATAATGACAGGTAAAATTATTGGTGCAGAGAACTCATCTAAATACGCATCTAGGAAAAATGCATAAAAGCCCATAGCGGAAAGCAAAATCATTAAGTATGGAAATAAGGGCCTTAAACGTTTTAATGAAGGGCCTATTGCATCATTAAAAGGACTTATTTTTAAAGGGTCCCTTCTTGTCAGCATCGCGTAAAAGAAAAACACGACCAGCGTGAGCATGAAAACACGAAAACCCCAGTGAAATAGCTGATCCGTCACTACCTCTTTATTTAAAATCGCAATGCCTACAACCAACAGACAAGGCCGCAATACCACACCAGAACTACCCGTCATCGCAGTCACAGCTAAAGCAAGCTGCCGCCGTGTTCCAACTCGACGCAGTTCCTGATAAACCACGGCGCCCATCGCAATAATAATAATACCTGAAGCTCCAGTATAAGCTGTCGGGACAGCCATAATTAAAATAGCAACAAATGCCAGAATTTCAGGCGGAAAGTTCCAGGGTTTAAAAACATCAAAGAGCTTAGAGCCAAGTAGAGTTTCTTTTAACAACATGCCCACCCAAATATAAAGCCCAATGGACAGGTGCAGGTTAGTCAGTTGAAATATTTGCGTAAAATAGATAGCGGTGCCTGGCAGATGCACTTCACGAATAAAAAAGTGATTCGCGGCAATGAGCAACATCCAGGTATGAATAGGTACAGTTAGCAAGGCATGTAAAAAGTTTCCTTTAGGCTTCAGCCCTTCTGTCGGCGTGAATAGCTGGTATACACTCACAACAGCAAGTAAAGCACTACCAATCATTAAAATAATCATCAACTGCGGCGATGAAAGCGCTGTACCCGCAGAAGTTGCACCTTGATAGAAAGAGTAGGTTGAGATGCTTAAACAAGCTGCTGCAAGAAATTGCGCGGTATTTGAAACATAATGGTCGAGTTTACTTTTAATACTACGAAAAGCTATATGCTCCTGTCGCCACGTGGCGAAAAGTGCAGAGACCATCAATAAAACAATTAGAATCGTTTTTTGGTGGGCAATTGAAAATAGGCTTATGTTAGCAAAGCTTATCTCAAAAGCACTAAATAGCTGAACGCCTAGGGTATTCTTGTCTCGATATATTTGTGCATTCTGGTGTTTTTTTGCACATACACGAATTTGTTTCACTAACGATTCACGCGCAGCCGCTCGGTTAAATTCATCAGCTAACAAGGAAAACTCTGAATTTTCTTGATTAAATTCAGCCTCCAACTTGTCCAAGCGTTTATCAATTTCAGGGTTTGGATTACAAGTCGGATGCGGCTCTTCCGCACGAAGAATAAAGTAGTCATCCCATAAATGCAGTCCCAGTTTAAGCATTTGGGCATTCATATTCTCACTGGTACCGGCAACAACAGTTGCCAATAACAAGGTAAGCACAGTGAGTGAAAACAAGCGCTGAATCATTTTTTTGGCGGGAGCCATTATCGTATCTCGTTTATTATTTTTTGAACGATCAATCGAGAGGGCGCCTTAGCACCCTGACTTATATAGACTATTCTTTATCTTTCGAAGTACATTCAGCTAAATTTGGATCAACCTTACAGCGAATTTTTCTGAATAAGGTTAACGCTTTTGCGTTGTAGATCTTTCTCTCCCTAAGTGCAATCCGGCTCTGACGAAAGGTTTCATTCCAATTATTTTTAGCCTCATCCGAAATTTCAATCCAGTATTTTTCAGGAATTGTGGCTTCACTTTTTTCAATCATTTTAATATCCGCCAAGTATTTATTAGCGAATAAGTCACGAGATTTTTGGGCAAAGCCTTCAGGGATTTTTTCCCATCGTACAATTATTTGCATGGTAATCTGAAGTGTGGGCCACTTGATAATGCCACCATCAGGCTCAAGACCTTTATACATTTCCATCGGTTCATAAGCCAAGCCCGGCGCACCGGTGATATCTACCGCGTGGTTATTGAATTTCTGAAGGGCATTCATGATGCTGGAAGAAACAGGTGTCATACCAATACGTTCAGCAAGGTAACCGGTTTCTGGTGCAGTATCCAGCACAGTAATTTTTTTACCGGCCATGTCTTCAGGAACTTTGATGTTTTTATCGTTAACAAACAGGAAAATAGCACCAATCGGTGATAAACCAATAATTTCATAATCGCCTTTTCGTAAAACTTTAACCGCTTTTTTACTACTGAGTGATTTGATTACCATTCCGAGGTGTTTGTAGGTTGGAAGTGCGCCGACAGCATTGATAGAACCCGTGAAGTCATTATATTCGCGTGCCCGAATGCCTGGTAGGTTAAGCATGTCACAGACGCCATTTTTGAATTCTTCTGACGCGACACGGTCATTATTATAGACCTTAAAGGATAAATCCACGCCCCAACGCGCAGCATCAATTTTAAATTCTTCCATTGCTTTATGAACAGGGCCACCGTTACCAATAAAATCAAACACACACATTGTTAAAGGCATTAGCTTCGCAGCATGACCAGAAGTACTGAATAGGCCAAGCCAAATCCATAAACTTAAATTTAGAAAGGTTTTGAAAGCTTGCATAGGTTAAAATCTCATTGTTATCATTTTCTTAGCTGAATCCTAACCTATTCGCCAACCAAGCGGAAAGGTTTAAACCTCAAAACGAGACATGAATCTTTATCATATTTTATTTAAATTAAACTTTTCTTGTTTGATAACCTTCAAAGTCTGGAGTATCACGATGATAATCGAGCATTAAAGGCGACTTGATAATAAAATCTGCAGTACTTTTATTACAGGCTATAGGAATATTCCATAGAGTAGAAAGGCGTAATAATGCTTTTATGTCTGGGTCATGAGACATGGGTTCAAGCGGATCCCAAAAGAAAATCAACAGATCAACTTTTCCTTCAGATATTTTCGCACCGATTTGCTGATCCCCTCCTAACGGGCCACTATGCATTCGCTCAACTTTTAAGTCGGTACTTTCTTCAATTAACCGGCCTGTCGTACCCGTTGTGATGATATGGCAGTTAATTATCTTTGTTTGATGCTCTTGCAGCCACAGAACTAATTCTTGCTTTCGGTTGTCGTGAGCAATTAGTGCAACATTCTTGATGGGTTTCATTGCCTTTTCCTTTCGGCTAAAAACTAATGATTATCCATTTAGAGTTCGGTAAATGAAAGGGGGAAAGTGAGTAATAACATAGACATGACAAAAATATAATAGACAAAAAAAAAGCCTCGAAAAATCGAGGCATAAGTCACCACACTTTAAAAACCAATAACTGAAGATCATATAGTTTTCACAAGTAAATAAACTATAATCTACTCAAGCCAATTTATAATTGATGTATATCAAGTAAAAATTGAAAGGTTCAAAGAAACGCTAATAACACATTTAAAAACCAAGCATGAAAGAAATTTGAACTGCCCACTAATGGGTATATAGTGCGGCATTGCTATGCTTTACACCTTATTTATGTCTTAATAACGGTAATAATTAAATCATGGATCGAAATTAATCCTGAGTTCAATCAATAAAGAGAGAGAAGCAATAATGAAAAAAATGATCACAATGGGTTTAATGGCCAGTGCACTCACATTAAGTGCAAATGTAATGGCTGGTGATGTTGCTGCAGGTAAAGCAAAATCAGCAGTTTGTGCTGCTTGTCATGGTGCAGCAGGCATCTCTGCAGTAGATATGTATCCGAACCTTGCGGGGCAAAAAAAGACTTACCTGGTCAATGCGATGAAAGCATATAAAACCAAAGTACGAAATGGTGGCATGGCGATGATTATGCAAGGCCAAGCAGCAACCTTGAGTGATCAGGACATTGATAACTTAGCGGCATACTACAGCTCACTATAGTTACAGTCAGGATAAGGTATACTACTTATCGTTGGAAGGTGCGCTTGCGTACCTTTTTGCTTTTAGGACCCCTTAAATTTGTTCACATTAAGAATAGGAAATGCATGGACTTACAAATTTATATTGATGATGCTGACTTAGATGAAGGCAGCCTGAATGACATGCTCAAGCCTGTTTCAGAATCAATCTCAGCCTGGATTGGCGATCAAAAAAAAAATATGCAGCTTTTGGCTCATTCAGAATCTAATTCAAGTGCTGAAAAATTAAAACTTGGTATGAGCATTCAAGTTAAATCTAAATATAAATTAAAAGAACCTCTTAATTTCCTATATACGATAGCAAAAGAATACAAATGTGAATTTGCCATCGCAATAGTCTCTTCAGAAAAAGGTGCAGCGGAAGATATCTGTTATTTTGGTTATGAAGAGGGCCGACCAGATTTGTTCGAAATAGCGAATTATTTAGAGTTATAAAAATAACATCTTCACTGCAAAATAACTGACAGCACAGCCTCTTTACGACGTTGACATATGAAGCTCATAACTCGGCACATATTTTTTACCTGGGAGCTTCATTCTTCCTTCTTTAATAAAAGCGTTCAATAAAGCTTCAATCGGCATTAAAACATCAGGATCTCCGGTAATTTTAAAAGGGCCTTTTTCACGAATACGTTTAATCCCGTTCTCCTTTACATTACCAGCAACAATCCCGGAGAAGGTTTTACGTAGTGCTGCAGCTAACATGTGAATTGGCTGGTCTTTATTCAGCTTTAAGGCTGACATTGATTCATGAGTCGGTTCAAAAGGCACTTGAAATTCAAGATCTACTTTTAAAAGCCAGTTAAAATAGTAAGCATCTCTGTGGTTTCTTCGATAATCTCTTACCTCTTCAAGCCCTTTCTTCATAGTCTGTGCGACTTTAACCGGATCGTCGATAATAATTTGATAGCATGACTGAGCTTTTTCACCCAATGTTAAGCCAATAAAATCATCAATCATTTTGAAATAGCTTTCATTCTGTTTTGACCCAGCAAATACAAGCGGGAATGGCATATTGATGTTGTCAGGGTGAAGCAATAAGCCAAGTAAATATAAGATTTCTTCTGCGGTGCCCACACCGCCGGGAAACACAATAATCCCATGCCCCAAACGAACAAAAGCTTCGAGTCTTTTTTCGATATCAGGCAATATTGTCAACTCATTAACAATCGGGTTAGGTGACTCTGCGGCAATAATTCCCGGTTCAGTAATACCCACATACCGACCTAACTGATGGCGCTGTTTCGCATGCCCAACAGCCGCCCCTTTCATCGGCCCTTTCATTGCTCCGGGCCCACAACCAGTACAAATATTAAGTGCCCTCAACCCAAGCTGATAACCGACTTCTTTGGTGAAGTCATATTCTGAACGACTAATTGAATGTCCGCCCCAACAAACAACAATGTCACAGGAATTATCGGTCGTCAGCAAATTCGCGTTTCGTAGCAGGTGAAAAATAAAATTGCTAATATGCTCTGACCGACTTAGGTCTAGAGAGTTATTTTTTGCGACCACGCTGTTGGTATAGATAATGTCTCGAAGTACCGCAAATAAATGAGTTTTGATTCCCTGAACCATCTCTCCATCAACAAAAGCACTTTCAGGTGCATTTCTAATATCTAGTTTAATGCCTCTTGGCTGCTGAATAACGCTCACATCAAAGCTACCATAAGACCTCATTAGCTCCTCACTGTCGTCGGTGAGCACGCCACAATTTAATACCGCTAAAGCGCAACGCCTGAAAAGCTCATAAAGGTGTCGGTTATTTTTATCCCTTAATTGATTAACTTCATAACGGGACAGAATATCCATACTTCCTTTAGGTGTAACACGTGCACTAATAGTCATTGAAGCTCCTAGGTTTAAAGGGTACATAAATCAGTATAGGCGAAGACGCTAAAAGGTAAGTTTAAATTCTGAGCCATTTTGTAGCTTTCGGGTTAGAATATGTCGCATATTAAATTCAAACCCGAGATGTACATTAGGTTATCTATGAAATTTGTTATCAAGCTCTTCCCTGAAATCACAATTAAAAGTAAACCCGTGCGCCAGCGCTTAGTTCGTCAATTAAGACAAAACATTAGTGAAGTTTTAAAGCGAGAACATGGCAAAATTGCGGTGCAAGGGTTTTGGGATAAAGTTGAAGTGCAGGTACCGGATGACAAAATTGAGCTGGGAAAAAGTGTTGCCGCAACACTGCAGCGCATTCCGGGCATCGCAAACATTCTGCGAGTACAAAATTACACCATTGAAAATATTAATGATAATTTTGACCTTATCTCAGAATTGACCATCAAAGCATTAAGCCATGAGGTGAAAGATAAAACCTTCGTTGTTAGAATCAAACGTGCCGGTATTCACAATTTTACATCGAGTGAGCTAGAACGTTATGTAGGGGGCGGATTATTACAACACGGTGAATCAAAAGGGGTCGACCTTCACAACCCGGATGTCACTGTAAGGCTAGAAATCCGTGACTCAGAGCTCTACATTATTGAAGAGCGATTTAAAGGCTTAGGCGGCTTCCCTTTAGGAACTCAGGACGATGTGTTATCCCTTATCTCAGGCGGTTTTGATTCAACGGTTTCTAGCTATCTAACGATGAAGCGCGGTTTAAAAACTCACTTCTGCTTTTTCAATTTAGGTGGCTCAGCCCATGAAATTGGCGTCAAACAAGTCTCTTTATATTTATGGGAAAAATATGGTGCTTCCCATCGGGTAAAATTCGTATCCGTCCCTTTTGAAGGCGTGCTCGCTGAAATATTGAAAACAGTTCATCACTCCCAAATGGGAGTGGTATTAAAGCGAATGATGTTACGCGCTGCTTCTGAAGTTGCTGAGTCATTACAAATTCAGGCACTTGTCATGGGCGATAGTGTTGCTCAGGTTTCCAGCCAAACACTAACAAATATGTGCGTCATTGATGCGGTCGTTGAAACCTTGGTATTACGTCCACTAATCACGATGGACAAACAGGATATCATTGGCTTATCGGCAAAAATTGGTACTGAAGATTTCGCAAAAAATATGCCTGAATATTGCGGTGTTATTTCAGATAAGCCCACAACCTGTGCCAAAAAAGAACGCATTCTTAAAGAAGAAGCAAATTTTGATTTCACTGTATTAGAAAAAGCACTCTACGATCGCCGGACGATCAAGATCGACCAAGTAATGGACAGCGTTCAAACTGTCGCTGACGTTGAGTTAGTGTCCGTCCCGAAAGTAGACGATATTATTATTGATATCCGTCACCCCGATGAGCGAGAAAAATCACCACTCATGCTCACCAATAATGAAATTCAAACCATTGCCTTCTATGAACTCATGTCTAAAGTAGACAAATTTGATCTCGAAAAAACCTACTTACTTTACTGTGACAAAGGCACCATGAGCCAGCTACACGCAAGCCATCTAAAAGGTATGGGCTACGAGCATTTTGCCGTGTACTCACCCCTCCCATAAATTTAGTTGGCAATTTATTTAAAAAATAATGGCATTGACTTTGAACTTTTTTAAAAAGAGCTAGTCTTTAACGTTAAGCCAAACAAATAGTTTGGTTCTTTTAAATTTAAATAGTCAATTAACACAGTAGGAATCTAACGATGAGCAATGCACTAAAAGTAAGTAAAACAGCAGTTATTGGTATGATCACAGCAGGCGTAATGGTAGCTTCAAACCAAGCACTTGCAGGAAAGCCAGGCTTTGAAAAGTGTCAGGGCATTGCCAAAGCTGGTATGAATGACTGTGGTACAAGCAAGCATAGCTGTGCTGGCCAAGCAGCAACAGACGGAGATGCTGAAGAGTGGGTATACGTTCCAGAAGGTACTTGCTCTAAAATTGTTGACGGTAAAGTAAAATAGTTAATTACCAATAACTTTAATCAAAACCCTAGGCCATACAAATTTAGCACTTAGGGTTTTGGTTTTCCCTCTGAAATATTCTCATAAGAATTATAATTCCCCAAAAGCAAAAACTATTCAGTAAATCTCGTACTAGATGGAACCTTTTTGACGAGTTTATTGTCTCTAATACCATACTAAAATATAAAGCACAGAAGGTGTCACCATGACTGAAGAACGCGCCGGTTTAATTACAAACACAGCTTCGATTTATTTACTATTAACGCATTGGGTGGATAAGGCCCAGAGTATTTTATTAGTCGTTTTTCGACTCTACCTAGCAAAGATATTTTTCTTATCTGGTTTAACCAAGATAAAAAGCTGGGATACCACATTAATGCTATTCCAATATGAATATGAAGTGCCATTTATACCCTATGAGATCGCCGCTTATTTATCAACTTTTGCCGAGTTGGTATTTCCGGTTTTATTAGTCTTAGGACTTGCTGGTCGATTTAGTGCTGGCGCGTTATTCATTTTGAATATTGTCGCAGCGATTGCCTACCCGGATGTTAGTCCTGCAGGTATCAATGATCATTATTTCTGGGGCACAATGCTCTGCATTCTTGTTTTTTATGGGCCAGGCAAAATAGCTATCGACACATGGCTTAAAAAGCGTTTCTTTTCTTCGCTGTAAATCGCTTTTATTTGTTCAAGTAATTCATCTTGTTTTGTTGACCTGAAGACGGCACACTCTAAAGGTCAACTGATGCTGTTTAAAGCATGCTAGTCAAAACAATGTTCGTAAAACGAATATTTGTGAAAAACAGAGAACAAGTATGGATATAAGTGATTACCGAAGAGAATACATGAGCCAAGGCCTACATCGAGAAGCCTTACTCGAAGACCCATTCAAACAGTTTGAATCATGGTTCCAACAAGCTTCCGAGGCAGGTATTCAAGATGCAAATGCCTTCAGTCTTGCCACAAATGATGCTGAAACAGGCCCCTCAATCCGCACCGTATTACTAAAACTATTTGATCAGAACGGGTTTGTATTCTTCACAAACTATAACAGTAAAAAGTCACTACAAATCAACAAGAGCCATCAGGTTGCAATGTTATTCCCTTGGCTCACACTAAACAGACAAGTCAAAATAGAAGGTCATTGTGAAAAAATTTCCACAGCCGCCTCACTCAAGTATTTTGCAACACGCCCCCGTGGCAGCCAACTAGGTGCATGGTGCAGTGATCAAAGTGAAGTCATTGAATCTAGATCATTTCTCGAACAAAAATATCGGGAAGCCGCTGAAAAATTTAAGTCTGGCTCAGTGCCACTACCCTCATCATGGGGAGGCTATCGAATTGTTCCACGCTGCATTGAATTTTGGCAAGGTCAGGAAAACCGTTTACATGATCGCTTTCAATACACAAAGCAAAGTGATGACACATGGTCAATTAAACGGCTGGCACCTTAGTTAAGACCAATGAGTTCAGTTGCTTTTGTGCACTCACTTTTTTACGAGATACAGTAAGCGTTACGCTGAATATAATGTCTAAGTCTGCTTGACCTTTATCATATTGATATCGAGCAAAATAACTTAATATATGGCTAGTTGTTATAGGCCTGACCGGCCTTAATTTTTAATCTTTTCAGGCTTTATACCCTCAATGATATCCGCCATTAGATCCTCTCTCACAGTAAAAAAACAACCACTTCCCGGTGATTTAGCTATCTGGATTTTTATCCTTGCTGAGCTTGGGGTATTTTCAATTTTCTTTGTCAGTTATGCCTTTGTAAGACTGAATAATCTTGAAATGTTTGCTGAGGGTTATCACCACCTTAATCGAGTAGCAGGTTTAATTAATACCATTGCCCTGATCACCAGTAGTTACTTTGTTGTACGTGCAGTCATTGCCATTAAAGCGGGTAATAACAAAAACTGCGTATTTTGGCTAAGACTGGCACTTATTACAGCGAGTATTTATGTCGGAGTGAAAGGCTGGGAATATAGTGAAGCTTTCGAGGCTGGCTATTCCCTGCACACCAATACTTTTTATATGTTTTATTTCCTTTTAACCTTCTTCCATTTTGCCCATGTTTTGTTAGGCATGGTTATTTTGTGGGTTGTCGCAAAAAAAACGAAACAAGGTGACTACAGTAAAGAAGACCATTCAGGTATAGAAAGTGGCGCTTCTTATTGGCATATGGTTGATTTATTGTGGATCGTTTTATTTCCACTGGTTTATGTTATTCACTAATTTTTTTGAGGTGTATTTATGACGAGTGTTCGTCAAGCCACATATATTTGGTTAATGTTAATTGGCGCAACAGCCATTGCAGCATTTTTAGGGAGCATTGAACTAAGCGGTGCTACACAAACAGGCTTATGGGTGACTCTTGCATCGATTGTGATTCTAGTCATTAAAGGTCAGCTGATTGTCGATTATTTTATGGACTTAAAAAACGTTCAACCTATTTGGCGATTGCTGCTTTCTGCATATTGTTTTGTTATCGGTTGTTTTGTATTTTTAGCTTATTACTTAAGTTTGAGCTAAATTTTTTATTTAGTGCATACCTGACATATTCATTTCAACAGGTTCCAGCGTTGCAAGCATTTCTAATGTAATGTCTGAGAAGGTCACTATTGAACCGCCATGAGTATTCATAAATGCCTTCGCTTCCCCTATCTTTCCAAAGGCTGCTAATGTTGGCCCCATCGCACCACTCAGTTTATGATTAATCACAAACAAAGCTTCCCGTGCATTAATCATATAGCGATCGTCTGTTTTTCCCCAAGGCACTTCCGCCATATTGTGAACATAGATATCCAACACTCGGTGAGTATTCTCCGGCTGTAAGTAGTGCGAAAATAAATCCCGTGTTGAGCAAAACTTACGAACACGTTCTACTTCCTGTTCATAAAGCTGACCTTTGGGGCCGGGAAAACGCGTAATCACCATGCCACATAAGTGACATTCATCACTGTCTTCAAATGCGATCGCTTTTCGACTTTCTTGGGTCATTTTCGTTTTCGATTCACCACAACCTACCAGCAATACACTACACAAAAGCATGCAAACAATTAATAACTTTGAACTTGAACACGTCATATCACACTTCACGTTTTTTAAAGATAATACTTGAGATGGCTAAAGGAATGATAATCCATCCTGACATCACCACCAGCAAACTGAATAAATTATTGCCATTACCTTGAGCCAGCTGTAACACTCCGCTGTATTCACTGGCATTAATCACTTGATAGTTAATTAAACGGAATACATCGGTCGGATTAAAGAAAAGCAGCGAACTTAGAAACTGAGTGCTGATCGCTCCATTTTCAACCACCAAGAGAGCAAGTAAACCAAGGTCATATACCAATACAAAGAAAAACCAAACCACCAATGCCAGCCCAGCTGCTTGAGATTTTTCTTTCACCGACAAGCTAATCACATACGCCAAAGCAATAAAAATCCAACCGAGTAAGCTTGCAGATACAATGAACCATGAGAAAGCGGTTAATGCTTGAGTTGTGTCGACTTCACCGTTAATAATAATCGCCATGGCAGCAACACCAAAACCAAGAATGGCCGAAACCAGCATAATCACTGCCTGCCCCAGAAACTTGCCCAGTAATAGCACTGTGCGGCTAATAGGGTAAGTCAGCAGTAATAGCATGGTTCCTTGTTCATACTCGCCCACAAAAGTATTGTAAGCCAACATCAGGGCAATGAGTGGGATCAAGATAACGGCTAAGCTGGCCAGACTAATGATCGTGGTTTCGAGTGAGGTAAAACCGACAGTGCCTGAAGCAGCTGAACCAAAGTACGCTAAGCCTAAAGAAAAAATGGCATATATGAGCGTAATCGCAATAATCCAACGATTACGGAATCCGTCTTTAAATTCTTTACTTGCAACAATGAGCAATTGACTCATACAGTAACCTCCACACGACTCGCTAAAGGTACTGACTGAGTCTGTGCTTCCGTTGTCACGGTCTGAGCCTCTTCACTCTGAAAATAGCTATAGAGGTCAGATAAAGAAGGTTGGCGAATATCAAGATCCTGAATATCGGGCAATTGTGTTAACTGCCTCAACACACTTAGTTTTTCTTGCTGCGCTACATAAAAACAGACCGAAGGGTCATTAGACTTTGTAGATATTTGTACATAGTTCATTAACGCGCTTGGCAATGTACTTACTTGTACTCCGCGTACTTTAATTTCAACCGGCAGCTCGGCGAAATGCCTTAACTCTTTTAATGTCCCCAGAGTAACCTGCTTTCCTTTTTTTATGATCATTGCCCGGTCAATATGACTTTCAACACCGGGCAAAACATGTGAGCATAAGATAACCGCACAACCTTGATCTTTTAGACGGTCAACCATATGATAAAAATCTTCAGTCGCAACAGGGTCCAGACCAACTGTAGGCTCATCCAGTAATAATAATTTTGGCTCACCTAAGAGTGCTTGGGCAAGCCCCAAACGCTGACGCATCCCTTTCGAATAGGTTTTTACTGCGCGTTTGGCCGACTCGGTTAAGCCGACATCATTTAATAAGCGTTTCACTTCTCTTGTACGATACCCTTTGAGCTTTGCAAAGTAGCTTAATACATCCAAACCACTTAACTGATCATAAAAACTGACATTTTCTGGCAAATACCCGAATTGACGACGATAAGTTTGTGATCCCATATCTGTCGGAGTATGCCCCAGTGCAACAACACTCCCTGCATCCGGCTCAATCAAACCCAAGATCAACTTCATCATGGTGCTTTTTCCCGCGCCGTTATGACCAAACAGCCCCAATACTTCGCCCGCTTTTAAGGAAAAACTCATATTCTTAAGGACTTGGTTACTACCATAGCTTTTATCGACAGCACATAATTCAACAATAGGCTGGCTCATTAATTTACTCCAGTCAAAGCGAGAAACGGTTCGCTTTCATTTTTAGCTTGTTTGTTTACTTGCCATACCGGCTGCTGCATTAAGGGGAAGCTATCTTTCACACCTTGCGCTTTTAAAACGGGGAACTGCTTCTGAACCCAGCGTAATAACAAAACGCCTGGGCCATGCATCAATAATTTGGCTTGAGGATATTTCCATAGTAAACGGTCAACACCGTCATTTGGCTCGAAACTTGTGTCTCCTGTTCCATCATTATTCAAATCCCATCCTAAATAATTACTCCAGAAATTACCTCTTTTGTTCTGACTCCACTCCTGTTTCCGGTTAGCAACGTATTTAACCTGAACGGTGTTATTAATAAAACTATTGTTGAAAATTGTATTACCTTCAGAACCAGCAGTTAAATGAATACCAATATCACTTTCTTCAAAAGTGTTATCGATTATTTGATTGTTTAATGAGTTGTAAACGAATAATGCTTTACCGTCCGCACCATGAATTCGATTTTCGGTTGGTTGCCTAGCATTAAAAATCCGGTTATTGCTAATTGTTGAGTTGGTAATAAAATTTAATAACACGCCATAATCCAAAGTATCTTCCGACATATTGTTCTTGACGGTTAAGTATTTGGATTGCATTAATGCGTACCCTGCTTTAACACTTTTAGCATAGTTATCAATCACCTCATTATGATAAGAATACATATAATGAATGCCATAACGCAGGTCATGCATTCTGTTATTAATGAGTTGATTGTGGTTACTGGCATTTATATAAATTCCATCTCGCGTGTGCCAAACTTCATTGTCGCGCACTTCTGTATTAGTCACGAGAGATAAGTGAATTCCATTACCACGGTCTACAGAGCGTAAATTTAAATTTCCTTCTACTCGATTACCAATAACTTTAGCATTTGTACATTTATCTAACCAAATACCGGTAACGTCGCCTTTCAGATAATTGTTTTTGATTAGTACATGGGAGGCCGATTTTTCAATAAAAATACCGGCATTCATTAGGGTTAAGTCATCCCCCCAGTTTCGAATATGTAATGTCTCAATCGTGACTTGGCTAGCAGTAACCCGCAGAGTATCGCCTTTGCCTAAGCCATCAATCACAGCGCCTTGTTGACCACGGATAGTAACACTATGTTCGACTTTAAAATTGCCAGAATAAACACCAGCTGATAGCTCAATGACATCACCGTTTTGACTTTGATCAAGAGCTTGTTGTAGTTCGTAAGTACTGTTAACGACTTGTTTTGCAAAAACTGGAAAACAAACGAACACACAAATAAAGAAGATATAAATTGAGAAGGAAGGCGATAAACGATTTAGTATAATCATAAAAAGTAATTACGCCTTAGCTACCACGCCATCCTCGCGAAAGCGGGGAACCTATGTTTTACTGCCTTTGAGCAGGAATGATAAATATTCCTAATGTTCCCACGCTAGGCGTGGGAACAAGTATAAACCAGACTTAGGCTTCTACAAACATTCTTCCGCGCATTTCCATGTGCAATGCGTGACAGAACCAATTACAGTAGAACCAGTACATCCCAACGTTATCAACCTTGAATGTCACTGAAGACGTTTGCTGTGGACCAATCTCCATACTTACACCGTGATTGATCACACAGAAGCCGTGTGTTACATCTTCAATCTGGTCTAAGTTGGTAATCACCACTGTCACTTCATCGCCTTTTTTCACAGTAAAGTCATTCATGCCATAACTTGGTGCTACCGAAGTCATATATACCGTCACAGAATTTTTGCCGGTACGAATGACTTTATTATCGGTTTCAACATTCACACCTAACTTTTTGGCTTCAGCGACTGTATCAGCAAAGATAGGGTCTTTTCTATCCCATAGTTTGTTTGGCTTCACTTTACTACGGTGAACCATCATACAATCATGCGGCTCTGCGAAAGTTGGGCCATCGTGGAGCAGTACCATTTTTTCGCCTGAAATATCGATCAACTGATCATTTTCTGGGCGTAATGGACCAACAGGTAAGAATCGATCTTTAGAGAATTTACATAAGCAAACCAGATATTTACCATCTGCATCACGCGTTTCACCCATTGTGGTGTGCAAGTGACCTGGCTGATAATGTACATCTAATTTCTGGCGTATATAAGCTGTACTTTCACTCTTACTTTCGTAAGCTTTAATGGCATCGTCAATATTCCATTTCACTACTTGGCTATCAATGAAAACCGTTGTATAAGCATTACCCCGACCATCAAAGGCTGTGTGTAATGGCCCTAAGCCTAACGTTGGCTCCGCAACAACCACGCCACGCTCTTTGATTTTTCCTGAGAACAATGCCGCTAGTTTCTTGATCGAGATAACCGTTACGGTTGGAGACAATTTACCATTTGCAACAAAGTATTTTCCATCAGGTGAGGTATTTAAACCGTGCGGGCTCTTTGGTACGGGAATATAACGTGTATATTTTGAGCCTTTACGACCATCTATCACGGGTACTTTTGAGTCGCCAATTGTTTCAAAATCACCATTCTTCACAGCTTTTTCAAGCGCTGGAATATCGAAGACCACGGCATGGTCACGTTCGTTTGCCATCATTTCAGGCAGCGTCACACCTTTTTCGGTATTGTAACTGGTTGCACACGCAAATCGGCCATCAAAATCGGCGTCTACGTTATCCAAGTTACCATCAACTCGTACTTGAAATGCCATTTCCATTTTTTCAGCATCAATCACGTTAAATAGTGAGTGATACTTGGTTTGATCGCGCATGTCACGACCATCATTTGGTAATGGAACTTCGAATTCACCGTTGCAGAATACATACTTCGTATGTGGGACTTTTTGAACACGTAAACCATGTACCGCCTGAATGTTCGGCACGGTAATCATCTTATCGACTTTCATTACATCACAACGAATACGTGCTACTCGCGTATTTGCTTTGTCATTAATAAAAACATACTTACCGTTATAACGGCCATCCGTCATACTCATATGAGGATGGTGAGTGTCACCGTTAAAGAAGCGATGAGAATCACCCATGATACGCTTACTTTCGTTAGTTTGTCCCCAACCCGTTGCACTCTCATGGTTAAACACAGGAATACGCATTAGTTCACGCATTGAAGGTAGCCCTAAAACTCTTACTTCACCAGACTGCCCGCCACTCCAAAAGCCGTAATATTCATCAAGTTCACCCGGCCCAACATGAGCACTAGCCATTTCTTTTGATTTTGCTTTTGCCTGTTCTGAAAACATGGCTGCCGTCATTGGAACGGCAACTGTCGCTGCGCCAACAGCTGTCGCAGCGCCTAAGAATCCACGACGACTAACGCCGGACTCTTCAATTTCATTTTCATGTGTTTGTTCTTTTTCACTCATAACATTCCCCTCTTGGAGTCGTGGTGTTTTGAAAGTTAATTAATAATCTTTACTGCTTCTGCTTTCACAGGTTCTTGCTTAAATTTGTTCGCCTTTTTATTCTTAAGAATTAAAGGCGGACATTTATCTTCGTTGTAGTAGGTTGCCTGACAGTCAAGGCAGTGATGACATTCACGTAAATTGATATTGCCGTTAGGCTCAATCGCACCAATCTCACATTCGTTTGCACAAACCTTGCAAGGACTACCACACTCTTTACGACGCTTAAGCCAGTCAAATAAACGCATACCCGAAGGGATCGCAATGGCCGCACCCAGTGGACAGATATAACGACAATAGACTTTGCGGCTAAAGATTGAAGTAAATATCAAGAAGCCTGCGTAGATCACAAAAGGCCACTCTCTGTCGAAGCGTAATAGAAATGTGGTTTTAAATGGTTCTACTTCAGCAAAAGCTTCAGCAGTTGATAAAGACTCTAAGGACAGACCAAACAGTGCTAGTAGAATCAGGTACTTGATCGCCCATAAACGCTCATGAATAAACCAAGGCACGATGTACTGAGGTACTTTGAACTTTAAAGCTATCTCATTGATTAATTCCTGCAAAGCGCCAAATGGACATAACCAACCACAATAAATACCCCGCCCCCAAAGTAGAACCGTCACAGCGACAAAACCCCAGATTAAAAAGATAACCGGGTCTAATAAAAATAGCTCCCAATTGAAGTCAGACATCAATGACTGCATGAAAGTAAACACATTCACAATAGAGAGTTGGCCGAGGGAGTAGTAGCCAATAAACACCACGGTATAAACCAGAAATGCCTGACGAAAGATGTGTAGTTGATGCGGGAATTTCACTAGAAAATCTTGGAAAAACATTACAAGCAGTAATAAAACCATACTAATAATGACAACAATAACGGTGACATCTTTATCGATCCATACCTGCTTCCACAGCGGTATTTCTTCTTCGACGACCACAACAGGGCGTGTAATGTAGTCTTCAATCGGCTGATAGTCGCCTTTAAAACTTGTGAATACACTGTCTACGGCTCCAACTTGGCGACGTACCAGTAGCTCTACCTGCCAATCTTTACCCGTATCAAATTCTAAATGCTCACGTACATAAAATAATGACATTTCATCAAAATCAGGTACGTTTTCGATGAATAGATCATTAATTCGGTAATGGTCTGTATCCCGAAAACTAAACTCAGTTTCACCTTGATGCATAAGGATACGATCAAAAATTCCGCCTCTTACATAACCGGAACCTTTGAACGAATAACCCGTTCCCATCAAGCCAATAACATGCTCACCCTCTTTTAGTTCAGCCATTAACCACTGGTATTCACTTTCTCCCAATAGGTTTTTACCAATGGAAGGAATATCTAATTGGGTGTAATAAATTTCTGCAAAACTTTCCTCAGGCGCATCACTAGGCGCTTCTTCTGCATCAGTACCGACAAAAGCTTTGTCAATTTGGGCATTACTAAGGGAGAGCTTTCGAATAGAGCCATTACCAGTTAAAGCCGTCCAGTCTGCCTCTACAAAATAATCTTGCTTAATGCTGGCAGGAGGCTGTTGGCTCTGAGCATCAACTTCGATAATACCTAAGGAATGTGCGACTTTTTTCGCCGAGCGCATAATAGCCACATTTACCACCATGATGGTTACCGTGGCACCGGAAACAGCATCGATATGGGTATAACCATCATCCTGATCATTCTTGCCGCCAATTTTTACGCGAGTATCGGATGCGAAACCAATATATTGGGCCGCAAAATCAAATAACTCTTTCGCAGGAATGCCTACCAATAAAATTGGCTCATGATGCTCTAACACGACTGAGTGTGTTATCACGCCCTCAGGGTTAATAATAACAAGGGTATTCACCGGTTCGCCGGAGTAGGCAGGTACACGCGCAATATCATTAGTCTCAAATGCATAGGCCAGAACGTCTTCGTCCATGCCATAGACGGTTCTAACGAAGAGTTCGCCTTCTTTTTCACTAATTTTGGAGGCATTGGGAAAGGCTTTTTGAATTTCCGGCAAAGCAGGTAGTATCGGGCTAATATTTAAGCCACCAGCAGATACTTGTATAGAAGAAAATATACATAGGAATACAGTCATTAAATAGACTGTTAAAGTGCATATTCGTCGAACCATTAGCTAGCCTTATACTGCAAATAAGAATTTTTAGCTGCGACATTTTGTCACACCTACTTTTCTTATTACAAAAACCATACCAACAGATAACCAACTGATTTAAAACAACTTAACCAATACTCGCAGTCCTAACGACAACAGCCGGGAGGCGTCATTAAGACCACTAATACAAATATGACAACATTCTTATTCCCCATCACATCTGTCAACTCTATAACGCTCAACCTGAATTTCATCACTCCAGTAATTTAATGCAAAACCCGCCTTCTGCTTTAAGTGGTTGAGGAACAAAACTTTATCCGGAAGCTGCTCCCATACTGAAGGAAGAAAGGTGCCACAGCTCAATCCTTCCGTTAAAATTAAGCCGTCGATACCTGGTTTTAGCTGACTTAATAAGTCGTCTTCTGAAGTAAACTTCATAGAAGTTGGTTCAGAAATAATAGAGACATGATAATGCAATTGCCTGAACTCCCTTTCAGTTAATGCAGGAAAACGGGGGTCATTAAAAGCAGCACTAAACGCATTTTTTACAAGATCAACGATGAACGGTTGATGTGCTTTTAACGTACCAATACATCCTCTTAACTCTCCTTGTAAATGCAAAGTGACAAATGTCGCTCTTTGTTCCCTGAAGACAGGAGGAAACTCATTGATATCGATGGGTAACACAGAGTGGTTGATCAAACCAAACTCAATCGACTTTTTAACCATTTGCAAAAGTTGCTTACAGTACTGCTCTTCCATTGTGATCACCCTAGCATTTATGATTTAAGTAATTTATTTACGCCTCTCTTAATACCCAAGCACCATAACCGACTACTCGTGCCTTATCCCCAGCCGTATCACCTGAATTACAAAGCGCAAGCCTTGTAATATTCAAGGCGTGTTTTTGTGCGCTCAACAACAGCCCCTTAATAGGGTTTTTCCCGCAAGCATCGTCATAATGAATTGATTCAAGCGAATAGCTTTCAATAGCTTCGCAGGTTTTCTGGTCACGCTGCCGGGCGGATTCGTAATCCAGAAAATGACTCAGATCAGAACTAATAACCACCAATGTTTCACTATCTCCCCAAAGCATTTCCAACACTTCAGAAACCGCTTCATCATTTGCATCACCCACCACAAGCGGCACAAGAGAAAAGTCTCCCAGAACAAGTTGTAAAAATGGTAGTTCAACTTCCAGACTATGCTCGAACTGATGCGCATCATCATTTAGATTGACCTGCGGAAGTAAGCATATTTGACGATTTGCTTCTTGATCTATACGGGTATTACCTAAAGGAGTTTGAAAGTAATCTGCACTTGATGTCGCCAACCCGCTAAAGCTAACTCGATGAGAAGGACCAAGTAAAATAATACGTTTTATTTGTTCTTTAAATGGTAACAAGCAAGAAAAGGCTGTTGCAGCGACCATGCCGGAATAAATATAACCCGCATGAGGAACAATGATTGCCTTTGGCTTCAAGGCAGCGTTTAATGTGATTAAAGGCGGCTTATTTTTTGATACTGACCTCGAAATGGCATCATCAAGAAAATGAGCGATCATCTCTTGTAAATAGGGTTTGTCATCTGGATAAAACTGGCCAGAAACAGCGGCTTTTCGAATCGATGGCATCATGCTTACCTCCCTTTTTATAGAGTATTTCCTCTATTAAAGTCGCGGCTTTACCGATGTATTTTAGTAGAGAGGAGGGCAACATGGCTACTCATTTTGAAAATGATAAAATTGACATTAATGCTCCTGGAGTCGTGCCAACCAAGTACTGGCATGTCCTAGACCCAGAGTCTGCATCCTCAAAAATACAATGCGACCTCTGCCCAAGGTACTGTAAGTTACATGAAGGCCAACGAGGGCTTTGTTATGTTCGTGGCCGGGTAAATGATTCGATTGTACTCACGACCTTTGGCCGGTCCAGCGGTTTTGCCGTTGATCCTATCGAGAAAAAACCTTTAAATCATTTTTTCCCTGGTAGCTCTGTACTTTCATTCGGTACAGCTGGTTGCAACCTAGCCTGCAAATTTTGCCAGAACTGGGATATCAGTAAATCACGAGAGATGGACACGCTGATGGAGTATGCAACACCCAAAAAAATCGCACAAGCCGCCACCGACCTAGGCTGTAAAAGTGTTGCTTATACCTATAACGACCCGACTATTTATCATGAGTATGCTATAGAAACTGCAAAAGAATGCCGAAAATTTGGTATTAAAAATATAGCCGTCACCGCGGGCTATATGTGTGAAGAACCAAGGAAAGAGTTCTTTTCAGTGATGAATGCAGCTAATGTCGATTTAAAAGCCTTTACCGATGACTTCTATTGGAAACAAACAGGGGCTCACCTTGAGCCAGTTCTTGACACCCTCAAATACATCAAACACGAAACAGATGCTTGGTTAGAAATCACCACACTACTTATTCCGGGTCTGAATGATTCCGAAGATGAGTTGCGTAACATGTCAGAATGGATCGTGAGTGAATTAGGGCCTGAAGTACCATTACATTTTAGTGCATTTCATCCAGACTATAAGTTAAGAGAGCTACCTAATACGCCCCAGAAAACACTCACCATCGCCAGAAATATTGCGATGGATACGGGGGTAAAGTATGTGTTTACAGGAAATGTACATGACGAAACCGGCAGCAGCACTTATTGCTACGAATGTGGCCAAAAACTAATTGGCCGAGACTGGTACCAACTGGGAGACTGGCATTTAAATGTCAAAACAGGCACCCAAGGGAGTTGTGATAACTGTGGCGCTATTTGTACTGGATTCTTCGAAGAAAAACCCGGCAACTGGGGAGCTAAACGAACGCGAATAACATTAGCCGGATAAACTTGTTCTGTCCGCATATTAAACTAGCTATATAGGCAACTAAAAGAAAGGGTATGATTACCAAAGTTAAATAAGACCGAATATCGAAAGATAAGCAATGTAGCCAGAATTATGACTTCCGGTATAGACACCAAGGACACATTAAACGCAAAAATAATGATGTCCTCTTTTCAGGTTAAAAAATATACTATACTTATAGTATTAAAGTTTAAATAAGGAACTCTGGAACTAAAACATTTACCCCACTAAATGTACCAGTATAAAGGAGTGAAGCATGAAAGTATTTCTTTTAATTCTAACCCTTTGTTTTTCAACATTAATTTTTGCCGATGAGATTTCGATGGCTTTTGGCGAATCAATACCGCCGTTCTCCTTTCCTGAAACAGACACGGGTATTGAAATCGAAGTGATTCGTGAGGCGCTGGCATTCCATAACCATACACTTATACCTGTTTATTATCCTTTGGGTCGCATTCCAGTTGCTTTCACATATAAGCAGGTAGACGCAGCCATGACTGATTTAGGGCAGGACATGCACAGACTAGGTGCACACTATGGTAATTCTGCAGTTGTTTATAATAATGTTTTCATTTCACTCAAAAAAAATAATTTAACCATATCTGAGCCTAAAGACCTTGAGGGACTCACTGTTATCTCATTTCAAGGGGCCATGAAACGATACCCACTGTGGTTGGAGCCTGTCAAAAGAATAAACAATTACTATGAGCAGAATAATCAATTGTTACAGGTTTTAACGCTTGATAGAGAACGTTATGATGTGGTTCTCAGTGATGTCAGTATTTACAAATACTTTGCACTCCAAGCAGAATTCAAATCAGGCAAGAAAATGAGAGAAGTCCAATTTCATCGTTTTGTTGAACTGGATCTAGATGACTATCGCCCTGTTTTCTGGAATGAAACAATTCGGGATAACTTCAATGAAGGATTAATCCACTTAAAAACAACAGGTCGTTATCAAGAGATTTATGATAAATACCTAAAAGCTACCAAGAAGAATCCTTAGCTCAAAACTAACGGCTTCCCCAGTAATTTATCGATACCTAGGCATTTCTCAGTAACAGAATTAACAGATCACTTAAGAGTCTCTTGGATTTTTATTTGCATTGATATACAGTCGAAGCAATTATAAGTTTTTTACTTGGAGTAGATCAGGGATGAAGTTTTTAAGCTGGATTTGTTTTGCACTAATGCTCGCTTCTTGCACGAGTGGTGGTAAAGGGCCTGATAAAGGAGTGAGCTTTGCTTTACCTGACCTTTCCGGAATTTACCCTTACGTAGAAAACAGCGCTTACAGTACTCAACTAAAATCTTGCGCCAATATTTCAACCGGAGCTGCTTCCTGCCAGTTAAGCAAGTTACCGCTAATCGGGATGGAGTTCGACCAGCCTACAGTTGAACAAATCATGCAGCGAGTGCTGGTATCCCATGATTGGATGGGGCTTCGGTTTCAGGAATACCTCAATGAAGCACCACCAGAAATCCTGACATTATTTAAAGCAACGAGCGCCATTGTTATTGCCAGCAATATTCGCCCCTCTTTCTTCTTAAGTTATTCTGGTGCCATCTATTTGGATTCTTATTTCTTTTGGTTAAATAATGAAGAAAAAGCGACGGTTACTAAGTCCTCAGATTATCGTTCTTCCTTCGGTCAATATTTACCTTTCAAATTGAGAACACGAAACCTCATCAATAATGAATTCGCTTATACCTACCCGTCACTCAATGGCAATGAAGAAAGACCATTAGAGGACATTATCATCTCTACAAGTCGCGTAATACTTCATGAGTTAGCTCATGCTAATGACTGTGTACAAACCCAAAATATGGTTAATATTTCAGACGATCAAAGTTACTACAGTTTGTTAAACAGTCAAAAGAGTGATGGCCAATGCGCTTACCAAAAACTGACTGATTTTTCTCCGCTGAACTCTGATATTTGGAAGTCGCTCGGGCGCGTGCTTTTTCATGGCTTCGAAGAAACAGCCGACCAAATCAGCATGTCTCCCCGTAGTGCTGGCGAAACTTTTGGTGCTGATGATGCCCTTGATTTTTATAGCTATTCAACTGAAAGAGAAGATACGGCTATCTCGTTTGAAGTGCTCATGCTTAAAAAGCTGTTTAATGTAGATCTTGATGTTTATGTTGTGCCAAGTTACACCGTAGACTCTTGTGACATACAGGTGTCATGGGGTGAACGCGGCAGACTCGCTAAACCAAGCGTTTACGCACGAGCCGAATTTGTCAGTGACATGATGTTCCCCGGCATGGATTTAGATACCTTATATCAAAGTTTGCCAGCCACATTTGACATACCTGAAGGCTCAAGCTCGTGTACTCGTGATTTTAGTCAAACGGCCTCAGCAGCAATGAAAGTCATGAAAAGCGAGCCCTTTTACCCTTATGAAGAAATTCCAATCCTTTAGCACTTAAATTCATTTCGCGCTCAGTACCACGCCACTAATGACCCCAATGTTTTTCAATCTACTTGGGGTTAGTTTTATGGCTGCTTTTAGGAATTTTCTAAAACTAACCGTAAACACTAGTTGCCTAGAGACGTCATGCTCACGACGGCATCAGGAAAGACCATTCCAAGCGTAATAAGCAATGGCAAGATATAAAAATAAGACAGCATAACCCGACGAATGCTTCTGTGCGCAAACCGTAGGCCAATCAAGTGATCAATCACTAACTGCCCTTTTAGAGCGACAATAAAGCACACAAAAATACCCGTGATGGTATTCGATGTAATGGCGCTAGCATTTGATGTCTCTGCTAAAAAAACACTGATAGAAGTTAGTGCTAATAAGCCAAGCCAAGTAATAATCAGTCGTTTATTGTCGCTCATCATTTTCTCCGACCTCAAGCTAACACATACAAAATAGGAAAAATAATGATCCACGCTAAATCGACCATGTGCCAATAGCAGGCTGCGGCTTCAAGCCCCTCATGTCGCTCTGCGGAATAAGCTTTAAAGTGGTTTCGTAAGAAAACCCATAAAAGGCCACACATTCCAAACATGACATGCAACAAATGGTTAAAGGTAAGGTAATAATAGACTGTAAAAAATATGTCTGTATCGAGCGCAATGCCTCGCAAGTCGTTCATATGGTATTCCCATACTTTCACACAACAATAAGCCAGACCCGCAAAGAAAGTCAGTGCAATCCACTTCTGACTTGCTTTCACCCGCCCTAGTTTAATTGCTTGCACAGCTTTTGCGATGAAAAAACTACTGGTAATCAGGATGAAGGTATTAGCTATTCCCGACAAGGTATCCAGATGTTGCGGGCCTGCCGAAAATATCTCGGGGTTATGTGCTTTGGCAACAATAAAAATAACGAAGAACAATCCAAACTCGAAGAGTTCAGCAAAAATTAAAATCCAAACGGCGATATCACCTGGAATAGCGCCACTTTTTTTATTATCACTTTGCTTGATGATCTGTGATAGGTCATTCATACAACAATAAAACCTACATGGAAACTGAAAGGGCGCACCGAACACGACCCCAAAGACTTACTCAAAAATATATTTGAATAAGTCGCTCAATGGCTGCAATCGTTTCTGACTCATCAGTAAGTGTTTGTGCTAAACACGCAGAACAAGCTTCTTTAGGATCAAGCCCTGATTTAATCATCATAGCGGTATAAATAAGTATTCGCGTAGACGCTGATTCTTCCAGATCATGATCTTTCAAACGGCGTAGATCCCCGCCTAATGTCACTAGTTTTTGAGCCGTATCTTTGTCGACATTTGATTCCTGACAGATTATAACGACTTCACGCTCTGGGCTTGGGTAATCAAAAGACATGCTTACAAAACGCTGACGCGTACTTGGTTTTAAACCTTTCATGACATTTTGATAGCCAGGGTTATACGAAATCACCAGCATGAAGTCCGGGTGCGCGATGATTTCTTCGCCTGTTCGCTCTATCGGTAAAACTCGTCGATGATCTGATAATGGGTGTAGTACTACGGTCGTGTCTTTTCTGGCTTCAACGACTTCATCGAGATAACAAATCCCCCCTTCCCGAACGGCACGTGTTAACGGACCATCTTGCCAGTATGTGCCATCTTTATTCATCAAATGGCGCCCCACCAGATCGGTGGCAGTTAAATCATCATGACATGCGACGGTAAAAATTGGTCGCTCTAATTTTTTAGCCATGTGTTCGACAAAACGCGTTTTACCACAACCTGTTGGACCTTTTATCAATACCGGTAAATGATTCTCTGCCGCATGCTGAAAAATCTCAACTTCATTGTTTTGCGCTAAGTAGTTCATTGGATTTTTCATGCTTGCTCCTTATGGTTCGAATCATTATTTTTATCAGATGAATTTTTACAAAGTTGTTTCGTTCTCAGAGCCATTAGGATTGCCCTGTTAAGTTTAAATATAATTTTGGTAATAATGTGGGGAGTCGTGTCATATCACTCACCACCGCATAGCCATTATCACCAAACAGATATGGCAAGTATTCATTTCCGCCTTCATCTATCGTGATACAAAATGGCTGAATGCCTTTACGTTTCGCTTCCATAATGGCCTTGCGAGTATCTTCAACGCCATAGCGACCTTCATAATGGTCAATATCATTCGGTTTGCCGTCGGATAGTATTAGCATTAGCCGCTTATGCGTTGACTGGGTTTGAAGTACTTCAGTCGACTGACGAATACCCGCCCCCATTCGTGTATAGAACCCAGGTTTCACCGCTAATATTCGACCTCTTGCCGCATCGCTATAAGGCTCGGAGAAATTCTTTAAAAGGTTAAACCTAACCTGTTTGTTTCTGATTGATGAGAACCCATAAATTGCAAAAGGATCACCAGCGCCACTTAAGGCTTCGGCAAACAAAAGAATACTATCCCTGATGACATCAATGACTTTCTGATGAGCATTCAAGGCAGAATCGGTCGACATCGATAAATCTGCTAATAATAGACAAGAAAGGTCACGCTGGTTTCTGCTTCGCGCTTTATAAAAGTTTTGCTTCTCAAGTTGATCATTTGGATCACTAATTTTCTCTATACAGGAATCCAGATCCAGTTCTGTTCCCTGTGTTTGTCTACGTAGCCAGTTAGTTTGAAAATTTAATGCACTAAAACGGTTTCTTAATTGATTCGCAACCATCTTAAGTCGGTCTGGCACTGGGGCAGGTAAAGCATCATCCGCTAACATTGGCTGAATTAAGCAAAAATCTTGAAGCATGGAACTACGCTTGTAATCCCATTCAGGCAATCTATGCCCTTCTCCCATAGCCAAGTCATCATTTTGTGGCGCAGGTAAATCCATATCAAATTTTATTTTCGCTGACTGCGCACGGCGCTGACGTGATAGAGTAATAATATCTAAATCTTCTGCTGCTGCTGCGGCGTTAACATCGACATCTTCTTCTTGAGGCCGATCAAGTTCAATCTGTTCGGTCCATGTTCCCAAGCTTTCTAACATGAAGACTAATAAACCATCCGTTTCTTTACTGTCATTCGTTCTTTTTGCTTCTTTTCTTTCACCTTTAAGCTGCTCGGCTTGCTCTTCCTGATTTTCAACATCCGAGTCATCAAGCTCATCATCTGCATCAATACTAACGCCATGAATAGGCTCAGGGTATAACCATAAAAAAATAGGATCAGGATCACCTGAAGCCTTGGGTAAATTTGCCACACTACCCGGCACTTTTAAGGCCTGCTGAATGGCTTGTTCACGAATTAGTTTACTGCCTTCTAATTTATCAAGATCAGGCCGTAAGGGTAGAATCGCATCAACGAGCGCATAATACGAGCTCGCCAAACCCGGCTTCGATTTTAATAAATCGAGGGTCGCATGTTGATTATCGACAAACCAGTGTTTAATCGTCGGGAGTTGCGCTGCCAAAGCCGTCAGCCAAAAATATAGGGCTTCGTTCAGGGCTTTATCAGGAAATATTGCGTGCATAGGCGGTAAACGGACACTTCGCTCATCCTGCCATGCGATATTTGTACGACGATGTGTTCCTGCTACACGCTGCAGAAATCGTCGATGAAGTTTCAGCTCTCTTGCTGAAGCACCTTCTATAACTTTTCCGGGTGCTCCACCTAAGGCTCTGTAAAAAGGTGCTAATTGAGAGTTGAGATCAGTCAAATTTACCTTTGCGCCGGAATGTTCTGTCGATACACGCTTAGTGATTAACTTGTGCCAAAATTCTCCAACCAGCTCTTCCATTACAACCTCAGAAATTCTTAAAGCTCAAAAACTCATTAAAAATGTGAATGTCGCTTACTAAGATTCGAACAAGCACCTGAAACCAGATGCTTGTTCACTTCGCTTATCCTAAGCAGTTTTAAGCTTGTGAAGGTCCATCCACAGCTAGTCCGTTCTTTTCACCAACAAAAAAGCTGGTTAAGTACATTGCCATGCCAGACACAAAACCTAAGCCACACACAAATCGCACCCAGAAGATTGGATGTAACTGCTCTTGTGTTGCCATAAAGCTAAGCGCATTCGCATCGTCTGGTAGACGCTGCAGTACGATCTGCCATACACCAGCAACGGTTAGTGCTAAGGTAATACCCAACATTGAGATACACATAACCCAAAACGCTGAACGTTCTAACTTCTGTGCTTTCAAGCAGTTTCCTTGTGGACGCCCTCGCATAATCGGCATTGCATACGAGATAATCGTTATTACAATCATCACATAGGCCCCGAAGAATGCTAAATGACCGTGGGCAGCAGTAATTTGTGAACCATGGGTATAGTAATTAACTGGAGCTAGAGTATGGATAAATCCCCATACGCCCGCGCCCAAGAATGCCATTACTGAAGTACCTAAGGCCCACGTTAATGCAATCTGATTTCCATGCTCTAAGCGACGCTCACGCACCATTTTGAATGCAAACACCACCATCATGAAGAATGGAATTGGTTCGATTGCAGAAAAGATAGAACCTAACCACAACCAGTATTCACTTGGACCAATCCAGAAATAGTGGTGACCCATACCAATCAAGCCTGAGATCAGTGCCATTGCGATAATCACGTACAACCACTTCTCAATTATTTCTCTATCCACACCTGTTACTTTAATCAATGTGAAAGCAAGAATAGCCCCCATGATTAATTCCCAAACACCTTCAACCCATAGGTGAACAACAAACCACCAGAAGTACTTATCTAGCACTAAATTTTCAGGGTTATAAAAAGAGAATAAGAAGAACACAGCCAAACCGATCAAGCCGGTAATTAATACCATATTGATGACTGTTTTTCGGCCCTTTAGAATGGTCATACCCAGATTAAATACAAATGAGAGCACCACAAGAACTACACCAATTTTTGTGATCGTCGGCATTTCTAGGAATTCACGGCCCATAGTCGGTAACAATTCATTAAAGGTTAACTCAGCTAACTCACTATAAGGTACAAACAAGTAGCCTAAAATTGTAGCGACACCTGCAGCTGCAAATACCCAGAAGGTAATTCGAGCTAGCAAAGGACTGAATAATTCAGTTTCACTCTCTTCAGGTACCAAGTAGTACGAGGCCCCCATAAAACCAAATAACAACCATACTAGTAATAAGTTGGTATGTACCATTCGCGCAACATTAAAGGGGATATAAGCCGCCAAAAAGTCACCGATGATGTACTGAAGGCCCATAAGCAGACCAAATAGAGCTTGTCCGGCAAACAAGACTAAAGCAAAGATAAAATAATTCTTTGCAACACTTTGTGATTCATATTTCATGTTTACTCCTCCTAACCCTGCTTATTCGGTGGCCAATCGTTATCATTGATTCTGGATGTCCAGATCAAGAACTGAGCCACATTATGGACGTCTTCCGTGGATAGATGGAACTGAGGCATCTGACGCCGACCCGGAACATTCAATGGTTGAATGGCCATCCAATTCTGTAAGAAGGCTTCAAAAGCAACTTCATCATCACCCACACCATCATTATCTGTATCCGCATAACGATCAAATACGTTAGCAAGTTCCGGCGCAAAATAAGCCCCTTCACCCATGATACTATGGCAACCCACGCAGTTATTGACTTCCCATAAGTTTTTACCTGCAGCGACTGCCTCGGTTATATTTTCACGATGATCCCGTTCTGGTAATATCCGCATCGTATCGACGGTCAGCCCGATAAGAAGCAAGAAGAAAAAGACCCCGCCTCCATAATAGATATTTCGGGCCATCCCTTTGGTAAAGTTATCAGCCATTGATTGCCTCCTGGTTTAATTTCATGCTGCAATTGATTTTCGCAGACACTCTTGTAATGATGCTCAAGCCCTACTCTCTTATTTCAGGTTTTGCTTTTGAATTTACGAAAAACCAAAGACATTCTTTGTAATGCTTTAATCCCCCACCTACAGACCATCTATTACAAGATTTATACCAACAGATAACCATTTGTTTTTACTATACTTTTAAGAACTGAAGTGTCATTTTGATGCACTCTATAAGTTATCAACATGACACCCGAAGTCATAACGACAACACGAAAAAGGACTACTTATATTGAGGAAACACAAGCAACAATTGAGCAGACTCGTACCAATATAATGATTTTATTTTAACTCTTGACCAGTCATTTTTTGTTTATTTGTTTTTATCTATTTCTACTTCTATACTTCTAAAACTCTACTTCGAAAATGATTTTCTCAGAGTGATTTACCCAAGGAGCACTTAGAAAGAAATAATTAATATATAGTGAATGAAGGGGGTCGTAATGACTGTTCGCAAGCTGTTCTTAATTAGCGTATTAGTTCTAGTTGCTCTGGCTGTAATAACAGGGTCCACTTATTTATTTTACACCAATGCAGTCAGTGACCAACAAACAGCATTGGAGTATCGACATCAAGCAGTTTTGTTATCTGAAGAGATGGAAACTGACTCCTCTGATCTGACCAACACCGTTCGTTTATATACCATGACAGGCGAGAAAAAATGGCGCGATGCCTATTTCTATGTGCTTGATAAAGCAGCTGGAAAAGTTGCCCGAAAGGATGGCACTACGATTGCTTTTTCCGAAAAAGTAAAGGCTATGAAGTTAACAAAGGAAGAGGAAGGTCATTTACTTCAATCTAAAAAAGAGTCAGATGGTCTAGTAGTGATTGAAGTAGAAGTCATGGACGCCGTAGACGCTCATGCAAAGAAATATGGTTATGGTAAAGAATACCTTGTTAATAAAACGGCGGCCATCGATGCTCAGGCTTTGAGGCTTTTTGATGACGAGTATTACTTATACTTGGGCAAAATTGCTGCTGAAATTCAACAATTCAATACCTTATTATTTGAACGAGTCGATCAACAAATAAGTGACTCTGGTTCAAATGCTAATTTTATGCAAGCCGTCTTTTTTGCAAGCTTAGTTGCGTTAGTGGTGGTGATGCTAGCCCTTATTTTCTATATCAATCTCTTTTTAAAGAAAAAATTAGGGGGAGAACCTTCAAGTCTTTCTGAGATTGCACGAAAAATTGCAGAAGGAAACTTGGCTATTGCTGTAGAAGTTATTCCAGGTGATCGTGAAAGTTTGACCTTCTCTATGTCTATCATGCAAAAAAACCTAATCGATGTGGTGAAGGAAATTCAAGTCAATGCGTCGCAGATTTCTTCAGCAGCGTCTCAGGTTAATGGAACAGCAAATTCATTAAGTCAGGCCACCAGTGAACAGGCTGCTAGTGTCGAAGAAACTAGCTCCTCAATGGAACAGATGGGCGCTTCGATTAGTCAAAATAGCGAAAATGCTCAAACAACCGACAGAATTGCCAGTGAATCGGCCACTGCCGCAAAAGAAGGAGGGAGAACCGTCACTGGCACCGTCCAGGCAATGACTCAAATAGCCGAGAAGATAACGATTATTGAAGATATAGCTTATCAAACCAATATGCTGGCACTAAATGCTGCTATTGAGGCAGCTCGAGCAGGTGAGCATGGTAAGGGTTTTGCTGTCGTCGCTGCTGAGGTTCGAAAATTAGCTGAGCGCAGTCAGCTGGCAGCTTCAGAAATCAGCTCCTTGACCGGAGACAGTGTAAGTATCGCAGAGAAGGCGGGTACATTGCTTGAGAGAATGGTACCTGATATTTCCAGAACAGCTGAACTAGTGCAGGAAATATCTGCAGCATCTGAAGAACAATCTAGCGGCGTGGGACAAATTAATAACGCGATGCAACAACTCGATAAGGTAACTCAGCAGAATGCCGCTAGTTCCGAAGAGCTGGCAGCGACAGCTGAAGAAATGCAGTCGCAATCTGAAAATTTACAAAGAGCAGTCAGTTTTTTCCAATTATCAACACAGCCTTCCGAAAAAAGACAAGTTTCATCAGGAACTCCAACTAAACCTACTGCTACTACTGCTACTGGTGCTACTGGTGCTACTGGTGCTACTGGTGAGGATGATATTGATGAATCGAGATTCAAACGCTTTTAAAATTTAAATAAGGAACAGAATCGGTATGGCATTATTTTCCAGTTAGCCTCCGAATAACTGACACAGAGCCTTGTTGAACCTACTTCTGTAATTCAGTTGGGCTCATGGATTAATCCCAAACATGACTCTACTCAACTTGTCCTTTAGATTGAGTAAGTTATTCCGAAGCTCGGCAAAAGGAGTTGGAGTCCTCCAATATGATTTGTAGTACTTGATCGGAACAATGCTAAAGAATACCTTGAGAAGTCTAATTTGAGTAAAACTAAAAACTGAAGTATTCAGTCAGAATTTTATTAAAAGAGCGTTTATCACGATAGCCATTTGACTAAATAGCATCGTCCTTCCGATGTGTTTTTTAGCTGGAATGAGAAGAAGTCGAATCACTGCAAAGCTCTCTAATAGAAAAAGAACACTAACTTGTCTATTAATTACTATAACTCTCAATTACCTTCTGTATTGTGCCATCTTGCTTCATGCTTTCTATGGCAATATTTATTGGTGCCACTAATTCTGGCCGAGAGCTATGAACACGTATTTTCAGGTCTGAACGATTTATGACAGGTCCAGTTTCAACAGTTATATTTCGCTCTTTTAATACTTTATTGTTCTTGAGCACATAAGCAAGTTCAACTCGGTCAATAATACCTGCATCGGTTCGTTCCAAAGCCACTTTTTGTATTTGTGAAATATTATCGCCACTATCGCTTCGGGTGAAAAATTCATTTCCAACATAACCATAACCCCGTACCGTGGAAATAAATTTACCCTTTAAATCTTCAAGTTTATTAAACTCAAAAGACTTACCAACAGGAAAAATTAGCACCTCTTCAACCGTCAATAACGTATTAGTCCATAAGGAAACTTCAGCTTGATCTTTGGAGGATCTCCAAGCTTCATTCACACAACACTCAATTTGTACGTCACCTTCTAGAAATCTGTATTGAGCTCTTTTAGGTGGAAAAGGCTTGTCCGCCATTAAAGATAAATCAATACGCTGGTCCAGCTGGAGCATAATATCATTCAAAATACCGCTTACTTGACCGGATTGAATAATCCAGTAAGGGCTCCAGTTTTCGTCGGTTATAGAATACTTAAGCGTGTCCGAGGAGGATGAAACAGATGTAAAGATTAATAAGCATAATAAAAACAACTGCTTAATTACTTTATACATGGGCCTAACCTTCTATTTCAAGAGTAATAAATGTCTAAAGTATAGCAGTAATTTAAGTGGTCACTTTTAAGTCCCGTTCATCAAAACTTTTTTGTTTTTGCCTCCTTATCTAATAAAATCAGCGACATTTGATAATAAGTTGCTTTAGTTCTGGTATGCAAGAACCACAATTCGTTCCAGCTTTTATAGACTCTCCTATTTGCTTGGTCGTATGACAACCTTGCTCGCGAATCGCTTTCTCTACGGTTTTTTCTCCCACGCTATAACAGGCACAAACTATCGCACCAATATCTTCACCAGCTGGCGCGTAGCCGCTTAGCAGGGCATGTCGCGCGCGAATGGTCAGTGATGATTGTTCAAACTGCATGGCTAACCAAGTACGCTCGGGTAAATCTGTATTTGACGACATAAATGCGACGCCTTGCAATTGACCACCTTTATTAATTAACGCCAAGCGGTAAAAATCACTGCCAGCGTCTTGGTAGCTTAGTATTTCAAGCTGTTGGGCCTTGGCGGCAGCTTCATTTTTAATACCTAGCCAATTTAGCATTTGCGCTATAGGTCGCGTAACTTTTTCATTGTGAGCCAATTCATAACGGTATTGTTGCTTGCCTTTCACGCTTACTAAGTAATCAACTGCTGGCCAATCAATTTCTTCACGCGATAAGATAAACCCATGCCACTTTGCCTGATAGCCAAATACCTTTACTGGAGTGAATTTACTTTCAGGTTGCTTGGAAAACTCATCTACCACGGGATTTACAACACTATTAATTCGCCCTGTTTTGGATAACTGATTTGTCCAATGCATCGGCGCAAAAATATCACCCACTTTTACATCTGGAGTGATATTTAAGCGCCCCATCATCTTGCCCCATCGACTGCTTACAGTGATTATTTGGCCATCTTTTAATTGGCATTGTTTAGCATCATCGCCATGCATTTGTACAAAGGGTTCGCTGATGTGCTGATTTAACTGTGGGGCCAGCCCCGTGCGTGACATGGTATGCCATTGATCACGAATACGACCGGTGTTTAAGGCGAGTGGAAATTCCTGAGTGGGTAAGTTTTTAGGTTGCTTGGGCGTAAGCGCTAAAAAATTGCTTTTTTGATTTGGAGTATAAAAACCACCTTTGCCAAAAAAACGTGGGCTGCCACTTGGGGTTTTCGCATTCACCGGCCATTGTATTGGTTGTAGGTTTTCATATTCTTCATTGCTGATATTTTTAAGGCCTGATATATCAAAATCACGGCGACGGCCCTGAGTATTATTTTCAAACCCAGAAAGCGCCGCATGCTCTCGAAATATATCAGCAGGTGTTTTAAAATTAAAACCTTGTTTAAATCCTATTCGCTTGGCTATTTGGCAAATAATCCACCAATCGTGTTTAGCTTGGCCTGCTGCGGGCAGCAAAGCGCGCTGGCGACTAATGCGTCGTTCACTATTAGTGACTGTTCCATCTTTCTCGCTCCAGGTTGTGGTAGGCAGTTTTACGTGGGCCAACTCCATAGTGTCGGTTTTTTCAATGCAATCACTGACCACAACCAAATCACACTTTTGTAAGGCATTTTTTACTTTATCAGCATTGGGCATACTAACAACTGGATTGGTCGCCATAATCCAAACCGCTTTAATTTTTCCTTCGTCAATGGCATCAAATAAATCCACGGCCATTAACCCTCGGTTTTGCGTAAGGTTGTCAGTGTTCCAAAAACGTTTTATGCGATCAATATTATCATCTGTAAAGTCCATGTGACTGGCTATTGTATTCGCTAGGCCACCGACTTCACGCCCTCCCATGGCATTGGGTTGGCCTGTCATGGAGAACGGGCTCATACCAGGTTTACCAATTCGTCCTGTGGCAAGGTGGCAGTTGATAATGGCGTTTACCTTATCAGTACCCGAACTACTTTGATTAACACCCTGACTATAAAGCGTGACGACCTTTTCATTGTCGCTAAACCATTGGTAAAAAGTTTCCAGATCTTTTGACTTTATACCTAGAATACTGGCATTTGCTTTTAAATCACCGCTGCTTAATTGCGCGGTTTGTAAGCTTTGTTCAAAGCCTTGGCAGTAATTATTGATGTAATCTAAATCTAATTTATTATTTTCAGCCAAATAACTCAATAAACCGTTAAATAACCAAACGTCAGTGCCGAGATTTATAGGCAGGTGTAAATCGGCAATGTCGCAGGTGCTCGTTTTTCTTGGGTCAACAACCACAACTTTAACATGGGGGTTATTCTCTTTATGTTTTTTAATACGCTGAAATAACACAGGGTGACACCATGCGGTATTACTACCCACCAAAATAATTAAGTTGGCAAGTTCAAAATCTTCATAGCAACCCGGTACAGTGTCGGTACCAAAAACCCGCTTATGTCCCACTACAGAACTAGACATGCACAGACGACTATTGGTATCCATGTTGCCGCTGCCGATAAAGCCTTTCATGAGCTTATTAGCAACATAGTAATCTTCACTTAATAACTGACCTGAGCCATAAAAAGCCACAGCATCAGGGCCGTGCTCTTTAATGATTTTTTGAAAACCGTCTGCTACGGTATTCAAGGCATCACCCCAACTGGCGGTTTTACCATGAACGACGGGTTGTAGCAGGCGTTCGTTTAATCCGATAGTGTCGGCCAAGGCACTGCCTTTACTGCAAAGGCGCCCATAATTGGATGGATGAGTCTTTAAACCTTGAATTGTTATGCTACGAGTATCGTCATTAACTTGTGCATCAACACCGCAACCCACGCCGCAGTAGGCACAGGTAGTATGTATATTCCGAAGAACAGTATTGTCAGTGGATGAGCATTTATCGCTAGCAATGACTGATTTGCTCATAGTATTTCACCTTCTAATACGTGTTCATTTTGGCTTAATTCATCACTTCTCTCGTTGCTTTTCTCGTCACATAGAGCACGGCCAAACATCAAGAAAGGGCGTATCGCATCAAGTTCTTTTTTTGCATCAAGCAATTCATTATAAAAAGCGCCTTCTTGTGTTTCACCATACAAAACAGCCCCAATGAGAATGTTATTTTTTAATACCAGTTTCTTGTAAATACCCTGTTGCTTGTCCCTGTAATAAAGATATTCACAATCATCATTACCGTTAATGTCGCCCACGGAGAATAAATTAATACCCGTTACTTTTAACTTGGTAGCACTAGGTAACGTTTGATACTGTGCCGCCCCATGTTCTGATAGATGATTGGTGAGTACTTTGGCTTGCTCATAAAGTGGAGCAACCAGACCAAAAGTACCACCACGGTGCTGGATGCATTCGCCTAATGCGTAAATTCTGGGGTCGTAAGTTTGCAGGGTATCGTTAACAACAATACCTTTTTCGCAATATAATCCAGCATCTTGTGCCAGTTGCATATTAGGGCGTATGCCAATGGCCATAATGATGATATCTGTCTCTAAAGACGTACCATCTCTAAAATGAATTTTGGTGACGTTACCTAATTCATTACCTTCAATCGATTGGGTTTGGGCGTTCATTTTAAACTTTAGTCCGCGATCATTTAATTCTTCCTGCAGTAAGCTCCCCGCTTCGTGATCAAGTTGGCGATTAAGCGGTACGACATTACTGTGTACAACGGTCACCTCCATGCCCCGCCCGCATAACCCCATGGCAGCTTCTAAGCCTAGTAAACCTGCACCTATGACCACTGCTTTTTTATGTCGATTGGAAGCGCGAATCATTTTTTCAACGTCACTGATATCCCGAAAGCTCATCACTCCATTTAAGTGGGTTCCTTCTATAGGCAATATAAAGGGTTTTGATCCGGTAGCGATAATAAGGCGGTCATAGGGGATTTGATGGCCATCTAATGTGGTCACCATTTTTTGTATACGATCTATCTTGATAATAGCTTTCTCTTCACCAACATGAAGGTCAATACCATGTTGTTCGTACCAAGGACGATCCAGAACCATAATTTCTTCGAGGGTTTTTTCTCCGGCCAACAAAGGAGAAAGCATGATTCGGTTATAATTTCCGTAAGGCTCGTTGCCAAATACTGTAATGTCGTATTTATCCGGGCTACTTTTCATAAGTTCTTCTAATAACTTAGCGCCAGCCATTCCATTACCAATTAATACTAATTTAGCTTTCATGAAGGCACACCCAAGTAGTTAATAACGCAATACGGTCACAGCAAAGTACGTACCAAGTGGGTGTTAACTGGTAACAGCAAGGGATTAGAGATAAATACAGAACTATATAGGTTGTTTATGTGGCGGAGTCGCATTGTTTTGGTGCGTGAATTACACGAGCATCATCAATAGCCACTTACTGATATGCGCTACAATAATGCCAAGATAGTTACCGAGCGCATAACCGATAATGGCCGCAGCAAACCCTGGTAATAAGACTTCACGATTTTTAAGCGCGCCTGAAATAGCAGGAATAAAAGGCACGGAAAGAATCGCTGCTGAAGAAGTAATCAGGAAGGTGTCTGTGTCTATCTTATTTAGCTTACACAAAATGGCCTGTAGGACTAATGAGCCAATGAGTACAAAGGTAATATACGCCGCCAAAGAATAATCCAGCGCCATTAAAATTTTGATATCTGTCATGCTGCCAGCGGTAAAGCAAAACACCAGAATTAAATACATTCCCAGTTGAAAACTATTCGCTAAGCCGCGGATTTTAGGAATAAATGAACAGGCTAAACCCAAGCTTGTAATAGCGATAATTGTGACTGTTGATTTCATACCTTCAGGTACAATGCTTGCAATCACCAGCGAAAGCCCAACCACTAAACCTGAACATAATAGTGACAGAAAAGTTTGCGATAGTTTTGCTCGCTCAATGAGTTTCTTATAACCATTTGCTGTTTCATCAGCCATGTGATCCATGTGGCTGAGATCATCATCTGCCGTATTGAGTGGTTTATTTTCATAAGGCCGCAAAAACAAACCAAACAAACGCTGGCCAATCGACATCACAAAAATCAAATATAGCCCTGAAAAAATAATGTCATAGGAAACCATCGTAATAAAAATGGATTCATCACCATTAATTGCAGTTTTAATGGCAGCCATATTAGGACCACCACCGGTATACGCCCCTACTGACATTCCAGCAATTTGCCACACTGAAGCAAGTTCATCATTAAACAGTAGCGCACCGACAATGCTAATCACAATCACTGAAAATAAAGCGAGGAACATGCCTTTTAAAGTATCACCTGCCATCGTAAACGCACTTTTCACATCCATTGAAAAAACAAGTAAAGGCAATGCTAAGGCAATACTAATTTCAGACACATTACTTTGAACAGATTTAACTAACTCAAATGAAAAAAGTTGGGGTAGATCTACTGTAGAGGCAATCGTAATTCCACATGCGAATGATAGTACCACCACCCCTAGTTTTTCCAACAAGCTAAAACGCTGACACAGAAAAATTAGTAACATAGGCGTTAAAATATAAATAAGCGTGAGTAACATGGGGTTCTATTCCGGTGAGTTGTTTGTTTTTATGCTGGATGTGGTTTCTAATTTACAAGGCTCAAATACCGACCACCAATCAATAATTCTTCCATCGTCATAAACCGCGACTTCACCAAACTGTAAAAAGACGGCTTCACTCTGAGTCGGCCTGAAGAACATAAAATCATCCATTTTGATATCGCAGTTTTTTGGCAGATCATACATTTCCTGATTGCTGGAATGACCAAAAATTCCGGAACATTTGCTACCTGAGGGGTAACAAGGTTTTGCCAACCAATTTCCGCCATAAATAAAACAGGACTTACTAGGAAGGACGCCGAAAGTATGCATTAATTTCGATAGTTTTTTTGCCATCGGTATTTCAGGTTTATCAATTACTTTCAGTACTGGCGTCGCAATAAAGGCCGCGTTTTTATGATGTTTTAGGCTTGGTACATCAAAATCAGTGGGCTTTACCAATGCCGATGCCGTGGCAATTTCATTCATAATATCCGGTTGGGTATATAAAGGATAAGTGCTGCTGCCCCCCGTATTAAATGTTAAGTTAGTTAGTGCTTCCTCACCCAGAATATCAACAATAGAATACTTGAATGCACGGTAATCTGTTTTTACTTTTCTAAAAGCTTTTTCACTACCACCAAGGAAAACAGGAATTTTACCAATATGTGGCTCATAGCCCATCAAACCCGATAAACGTAATGACTTGGATTTATCAATCAACGTTAATGCCTGTCGATAAACGTCATCGCACTCAAAACCACCACGATGTAAACCAATATCAATTTCTAAATTGATATTAAATACCAAGCGTAGCTCTTTCGCCAAGCTTTCATATTGTTTTAACCGTTCTAAGTTATCGACTAACCACTGTAACTGTCTGGATTGATTAAACCGGATATTTTTTTGTTTTCGCCACTGATAAAACAGGCGAACACTATGAATAGGCATTGGCTTGCCAAGAAGAATATCCACCTTCGGAATCGACTCAACCACATGCATTAAAAAAGGCATATGAAAACTCATCAATTTATGAGTGCCTGTTCGTGCCATGATGTACTTCAACATGGGCAAAGACGGTAGTGACTTAGCGACAATACGGTAATCAAAACCACGATCAATCACTGACATAAGCTGATCAATATTATGATCCAAGCGTTGTTTATCAACGACAAGCGTTGGCTGATAAGCGCCAACTTCAGACAGCGCTTGGCTAATCTTCTTAAAATAAGCCTCATCAGAGGACATTTGACCTAACATTTTTACTTTACCTTGAAACAAAACATCGAAGTGCCTACAGCATAACAAAGTAATATTCATCTACAGAGTACACAAGTATCAGCTTGTTTAATCTCCAAGCTAATAATTACAAGCAGACGTAATCTGTCAATAATACTTTTAATTCGCAATGTTTAATCTGGCCATTAGGGGTCGTTTTCAAGATTCCGGTGTGTTTTTGTGACCGAGAGTCACAAAAATAGTTCATTTATCGTATACTCTTACTTCTGGTAAACAAAGACCTTATTTTCCCTTCAAAAAAGTTCTTTTTATTGTCACATAAGTCACTCATTATTTTACGTATACAACTGCGAGGCAGAATGAACCGATCTCTTATTCTTTCAATATCTTTAGCCGCTTTGGCATTTATCTGGATTCTATCCGGCTCACTATCGAATAATAGCGAAGAAACAAACCTACAAGATTCAGCGCTTACCAGCAGTGATCATTCGAGCCCTAGCTTTAAAGTAAAAGTAGAACAGATCGAAGCCAAATTAATGCTTGATCGTATTGACCTGCAAGGTGACATCGAACCTGCTAGAGAAATTGAAATCCGAGCAGAAACCGATGGCACTATCACGTCCCTGGAAAATAAAAAAGGTACCCGTATTACTCAAAACCAAAAGATTCTCACGCTTGCAATGAATGATCGGCAAGCTCGGTTAGCTCGAGCGAAGTCAGAATTAAAAGTACGTAAAGCAGACTTAAAATCAGGTTTGAGCTTAAAGGCGAAGAAATTACTGTCTGAAAACCAACATCTACAAAATGTATCCAATGTGGTCGCGGCCACTGCAGAAGTGAAAGCAATAGAAATAGAGATAGAACACACCTCTGTGACCGCAGCCTTCAACGGTGTATTGAATGAGTTGCACGTTGAACTGGGCGATTACGTCTCTTCTGGCACCCCACTGGCAACACTTGTTGACGATCAATACATTACCATTAGTGCCGACGTCCCTCAGCAACATATTGCTAAATTAAAAATTGGCCAAAAAGTCAGCGCAACACTATTAAATGGAACTCAGTTCGAAGGCGACATTTTCTATATTTCCAGCTCAGCTGACACTAACACCCGTACATTCCGTATTGAAGCAAAAGCCGCTAACACAATGGGTATACAACGTTTTGGCCAGAGCGCTCGCGTTAGTATTTATATCGGCGAGCAGTTCGCTCATAAATTATCGCCTTCATTATTAGGCTTAAACAGCGAAGGCTCATTACAAATAAAAGGCATCGATCAAGACAGTCGAGTCATTACCCAAACCGTCGAAATCATTCGCAGCGAGAAAGACGGCATCTGGTTAGCTGGACTGCCTAAGCAATTTAATCTGATTACCGTCGGTCAGGGCTTCGTCTCTAAGGGTGATGAAGTCAATGCTATTTCCGATGAAACGCCATTAAACGCAAATGAACACGAGGCGTCTTTATAATGAGTCACTCAGGATCAGGCGCTACATCCAACCCTGTTGATTGGGCCATTCATCGCCGCAGAGCAGTTTTACTGGTATTAGTGTTTTTATTTATTAGCGGGATTGCGGCCTACAATTCGATTCCAAAAGAAGCAGAACCTGATATTGCCATCCCGATTATTTATGTTTCTATGGCTCATGAGGGGATTTCACCCGAAGACGCCGAGCGTCTCTTGGTGCGCCCAATGGAGAAGGAACTCAAATCAATCGAAGGCATAAAAGAAATGAGTTCGGTGGCCTCTGAAGGGTATGCTTCAGTGACGTTAGAGTTCGATGCAGGCTTTGATAGCGACACGGCATTGGATGATGTTCGAGAGAAAGTAGACCGTGCAAAAGTAAAACTACCGGCCGACAGCGATGAGCCTGAAGTTAATGAAGTGAATGTATCCTTGTTTCCTGTACTTAGTATGGGCCTTGCCGGCCCCATTCCAGAACGACAATTACTTTATATTGCCAGAAATTTAAAAGACGACATTGAAGCGCTTCCGGGTGTTTTGGAAGTAGATATTGGTGGTGATCGGGAAGAAGTACTCGAAATTCTTGTCGACCCGCTAGTGCTGGAAACCTACAACATCGACTTTGAAAATGTCTTAATGATCGTCACCCGAAATAACCAATTGGTCGCTGCTGGTGCTATTGACAGCGGGCATGGTCGGATGGTGGTAAAAGTCCCGGGGGTAATTGAGGGTCTTGAAGATATCATGTCTCTTCCGGTCAAAGTTGTGGGGGATACTGTTGTCAGCGTTCGAGATGTCGCAACAGTACGCCGAACCTTCAAAGATCCACAAGGTTTTGCTCGGGTAAACGGCGAGCCATCACTATCACTGGAAATAAAAAAACGCGTCGGCTCTAATATCATTGAAGTCATTTCTCAGGTTAAAGCCATCGTTGCTGAGAAAAAACCTTTTTGGCCAGCCTCGCTGGAACACACCTACATTCTTGACAAATCCAGCGAAATTATCGAAATGCTCCAAGACCTGCAGAATAACGTTTCCAGTGCCATCATTATGGTTATGATTGTCATTGTTGGCGCACTTGGTTTGAGGTCATCCCTATTAGTGGGTTTGGCCATTCCAGCATCCTTTCTTACCAGCCTATTAATTATCAACCTGATGGGACTGACCTTAAATATCGTCGTACTTTTTAGTCTGATTTTAGTCGTAGGCATGCTGGTTGATGGGGCAATTGTGGTCACAGAATTAGCTTCGCGAAATCAAGACCATGGTATGAGTGCTGAACGTGCTTTTTCTAAAGCGTCTAAACGCATGGCTTGGCCGATCATCGCTTCAACGGCCACCACATTAGTCGTATTTCTACCGCTGATTGCCTGGCCAGGAACTGTAGGCGAGTTTATGAAATTCTTGCCGATTACCGTGATGATTTGTTTAACAGCCTCTCTGGTAGTCGCATTAATATTTCTGCCTGTATTAGGCTCTTGGTTAGGTAAGCGTCCCGTAAGCAAACAAATTGTGCAACAATCTTCTGCACCTAAGAAAACAGGCACTTTGATGTCGGTGTATGCCAATTTATTACGCAAACTCCTGCACCACCCGGGTAAGACCTTGGCGGCATCATTGACTGTGATTGCTTTGAGTTACGTAAGCTATTCAATGCTCGGTAAAGGCGTTGAATTTTTTCCTGAAGTTGAGCCAAAAACAGCACAGGTTCTGGTACATGCGCGTGGTGATCTTTCTGTCTATGAAAAAGATGAGCTGCTAAAAAGCGTAGAACAACGCTTTTTTGGTATGCACGAACTAGAGTCTGTTTATGCCCGTTCTTTTAACCAGTCATTTAATGGTGTGGCTGAAGATGTGATCGGTTCAATTCAGTTCCAGTTTGTGGATTGGGATAAACGTCGTCCAGCCTCAGAAATACTGGCAGAAATGGCAACTATCACCCAAGATATTCCAGGCCTTAATCTTGAGTTCCGGAAAGCTGAAAATGGCCCTTCTGGCGGTAAGCCGATCAAGCTTCAAATCAGTGCCATGTTCCCAGATCATGCTGATGAAACCGTTGAAACCATTCTCGTTCAAATGAACAAGTTAGGGGGCTTTAAAGATATTGAAGATGACCGGGCACTGCCGGGAATCGAATGGCGACTTGAAGTTGATCGTGAAGCAGCTGCTCGTTTTGGTGCCGATATTGTGTTGATCGGCAGCGCGATCCAGATGATTACCAATGGCTTTCGAGTAGCCAGTTTCCGCCCAGACGACACCACAGAAGAAGTCGATATAAATATCCGGTTCCCCAACCAGAAACGTACTTTAAACCAGTTTGATAATTTCCGTATATCAACCAATAAGGGCATGGTGCCTATCAGCAATTTTGTTGCGCTTAAACCCGCACCAAAAACAGGTACGATCAAACGTGTCGATAGCAAGCGAGCAATTACGATCCAGGCTGACGTTGATGAAGGACTCCTACCAAGTGAAAGATTGCAAGCATTACAAGCAGCATTTTCAGAAGCTGAGTTACATCCTGATGTACGCATTGTCGTCAAGGGAGAAGAAGAAGATCAGAAAGAAACCGCTGAATTCTTATCCAGTGCATTTTTACTAGCGATGTTTTTGATGCTGCTAATATTAGTGATTCAATTCAATAGTTTTTATCAAAGCTTCTTGGTTCTCAGTGCCATCATATTTTCAACCGCGGGTGTTTTACTCGGATTATTAGTTACTGCTCAACCTTTTGGCATTGTGATGGTCGGCTTGGGAATTATTGCATTAGCCGGCATCGTGGTGAATAACAATATCGTACTCATCGATACCTACAATGCTTATATGAAAGATGGCTATTCCGCTTATGACGCAGCATTGGCGACGGGGGAAATTCGATTACGCCCTGTTCTGCTGACAGCAGGCACAACTATTCTGGGGCTTGTACCGATGGTCATGGCGATGAATATTGACTTTATTAATAGAGGAGTAGCTTTTGGCGCACCATCAACGCAATGGTGGACCCAATTATCCAGTGCAATTGCCGGAGGTTTAGCCTTCGCGACAGTACTCACACTACTTCTAACGCCCTGCCTTTTGGTTCTGGGCGCCAATGTAAGTGGGTTCTTTAGAACGAAGTTTGGTAATTCAGAATCTGATTTCCCCGAACTTGAACCAGTCTTTGTGCCAAATGAATCTGAGAAACTCGTCCACGTACATAAAGAAGCTGACCACTAATGTTGGTAAATACGAGTAGATAGTTTTTCACGATTAAAAGCTTTTTGACCTCTCAGGTATGCTCTATCGTTTCGGACAAAACTAAACTCTCTGTCATTCCGGTGATCAAGGTGGATTGCGAAGCAAGAGAGGGCCGCCTAGGCGGTTTTTGAGCCGGAATCCATTTTTTAGATTAAACACTTCAGGGATGACAAAGTAGAGTAGTTACACAAATTGATTTGATTAAAAGGATTTAAGGGCACACGCCGCATTGCGCCAAACCCTTTTCAAGTGCAGTCTTTATTTCATCGGGCATTTTTGATGGCGAGCCTGTTTTTAAGTCAATACACGCAAAACCCATTTTTGCCTTGAGGATAGTTTTAGCATCCAACAACCGAACAAGTTGAAAATGCCGATCACATTGAAAACGCCGATCACTTGAAGTGACCCATGTTCCTAAGATTAATTGGTCACCCTTATAAGACGCCGATAAATAATCAATTTCTGTTCTGATGATTGCTAAAGCTCTACCCAGTTTCTCTTTTACTTCCCAACCACAACCCAAGGTGTCCATATGCTCCCAAGCGATGCCTTCCAACCACTCAAGGTAACGCACGTTATTCGTATGCCCAAGTCGGTCAGTATCTTCAGCAGAAACCACAATTCCCTGTGTATGCGGGTTTGGCCATTGCCAATTGAAGTCTTGATGGGCCATCGTTAGTTTCTACCTTTTTTATCACCGCTGTTAACACTGTTATCAATTACCTTGCGTGCTCACTAATTAAGCGTACAAATTGTGGTATTAACTGTTCAGGTAAGTCATGTCCCATTTTAGGAATAAGTCGAAATTTAGCACCATTAACTTGCTTTGAAATAGCTCGACCACATGAAGGTCTCAATAAAGGATCACTCCCTCCATGAATGACCAATGTGGGTGCTACAATATGCTGAATTGTTTTTTCTAAACTTCCGGTCGCCAGTATCGCTTGTATTTGCCGTATAGTCCCGCCAGGAGAGTAACTACGCAAATAATTCGCTTCCATCAAGGCACGAATATCGGCAGAAGGTGTGGGATAACCCGGGCTTTGTACCACCTTCCAAAAATGCTGCCATCGCTTCGTCACCGCTGCCATATCATTCCCCGCTTTACCAGTCTGACCAAGTTTCAGCATTAAGCTCAGTTCAGGCATGGGTAAACCCGGTGCATTGGTTGATGACATGATGGTGGTTAAAGTACGCACTTGATCAGAGTAATTAGCAGCAAGTAATTGGCTAATCATGCCCCCCATCGAAACACCAACAATATGAGCGTGCTCTATATCAAGCGCTGATATGAGATTGGCCGTATCATTAGCCATATCATGTAAGGTGTAATTTGCCTCGGGGTGCCGACCAAGTTTATGGGCCAGATACGCCAAACGCGTATTAACCCGAAACGAAGAACTGGCTTTGTGAGATAATCCTATATCACGGTTATCAAATCGAATTACCCGATAGCCCTGCTCCGCTAATCCGTCTAACAAAGATTCCGGCCAATGTGTCATTTGGCAGGCTAGCCCCATGATGAGCATAATGGGTGGCCCTAATGGATCGCCGCGCTCTTCAACACAAAACCTCATGCCTTTAACATCGACAAAAGATTGCTTTGCTTGATAACGCGAAGGGGTTTCAGACTGTAAGTTGATTGCTGTGGTCATGTTGCTATCTTCCTGTTGCTATCTTTCTATTGCGACCCTAGTTTGCCGGGCTTTCTAAATGCGGTTTCGTCAATGTAGACTGAGCATCTAATTGGTAGCGGTTTGCTCTTAAAAATGTGCCCAAATCATTAAAACGAATACCTTGCGCGCGCATCACCCGATGAGCCACAGGTGCCGTAAGTTGACGGATATAAAAGGGTTCAGCAACCACAAAATGGTGGATGCCATGCGTGCTGCCAAAATTGAAACAAAACAATTGAAAAGGCCATAAGAACCAAGCATTTAAAATCTGCGTTTGCTGGCCTACAGTTTTAACATCACCATAATAATGCATGTTAGAACTGATAAAATTTAAGCAAAAAGAACGCAAATAAAATGGCCCAACTAACACAACAACAATGTTATTAATGTAGCTCATAAGCGTTAATGCCTGTTCTGACCACCCCCAAGTACCAAGGCTATCAAGGAGATGAAAAAATAAGAAGCCATACCAAGTCATCGCACAAAGAATAGCAAAAGGAGCATTTGCAATCATGATTCTTAAAATATGGTTCAGCTTTTTTCCTCTTGGTCCCTCTATTAAAACAGCGATAATATTGCCAACAAAAGTATCAAACATGATGAAGAAACGCACCCAACTATAGTGTCGGCCATTGCCAATACCCCGCTCTTCAATATCTTCTGAGGTGCCTGAGGTTTTATGATGTAAAAAATGCAGCCGACGTCGAATCCAAGGATTGATCGTGCCGGGTCTAAATACCCAAACAATCAAAAGCATTAAGTTATGCACAAATCTATTTTTTTTGAAGTACAACTTGTGTATGAGGTCATGCTCTAACTCATGTAATAACGATGTCAGCATGGCGACAACCGGAATACATACCCAAGCACTAATCAATCCTAGTAAATACAAGCATGCTGTCATCACAATACCTAGAACAGAAAAAACCAGTATCGACATTCCAATAATATCTTGATGCTGCAACCACGGATAAGTCACTCTTAACTCATCCCCTCTATCACGAATGACCTTTCTGATAAGTGCATTACTTTCAATGCTGGATAACTTTTTTTCTGGCTGACTCGTACTCGTTTGAATCACTTTTAGGCCCTCCTGCCTCATGCGCCCAACTTAAAGCGTTGGCAACTTCTTCACTTGCTATTTTTACTAAATACTAAAACCAAGCTACTAATCAGGCCATATATCAATAGTTAATTGACCTAATAAATACAAAATTTGACCTAATAAATCATTTACTGCATATTTAGGCTGGCTTTACTCTTAGAGGATTTACCTAACATGTCCATTTTTGAACATCAGGCAATTTACCCCAGTGCAGAGCTGTTTCTGATAAAAAAATTTATGCACACAGAAGGTTTTCAACCGCAACAATGGTTATTAGGGACAGGTTTGTCGATAAACGAGCTTAAGAACTCAGAGACCTTAGTGTCATTACACCAATTCGATATTATCTATCGAAATGTATTCCGCTTAGTTCAGTCACCCGATATTGGGCTTCGCTTTGGAAAAGCTCTCAATCTTTCTCGTTGGGGAATGCTCACTCTGGCACTCACGGCAGCTCGTTCATTAGGCGCCGCATTACAAACGGCAAATCAGCATCGATCACTGATACGAAGTCGCTTTAATCTTGAACCAGAAAAACACGGTGATATGATCAAAATTAGTGTCACACAACGAAGTTCAATGCCCTTCCCTGTCAATGAAGTCTTTGCATTTGAAATGTTGATTTCATCACTTGCTCGTCAAATTAACGATTTATTAGTCACGCCATTTTCATTTAGTAAAATTCAATTGCATTACTCTGCACCTCAGCATTTTCGCCACTATGAAAAATACTGCGGGTGCCCAATTGAGTTCGGCATGCCCGTCAGTGTGCTCTGGTTGCCAGAAAAAACCATGACCAGTTTATTGCCCCTTGCGAATCAGATGACGGAGCAACAAGCACTTAATATTTGTGACTTGGAAATGCAGCGTGTCGATAAAATCCAGAAAGGTGATATTCGTTGGTTGGTCAGCACTGAACTAGCAAAAAGTCATGAGCTGCCCATCACTTTAGACGCCTTAGCTAAGCGACTTGCGATGAGTGACCGAACCCTTCGTCGACAATTACAGTCTGTTGGTACCAGTTACCGCGAGCTGTACCAACAGCACCAGCTTCAAATAGCACTACAAGCTTTATCAAATACCCAAGATGAATTAGGCAAGATAGCCAAGATATGCGGATTTAAAGATGCGGCCAGTTTTCGCCATGCATTTT
>Ga0105348_1000016_pt1 | contig 122336 bp, 86 predicted proteins | sample EN8Hudsemesocosm_2_FD_83504 | JGI IMG/M metagenome (GOLD analysis project Ga0105348, IMG submission 83504) | Methane-oxidizing microbial communities from mesocosms in the Hudson Canyon - EN8C Hudson Canyon | ecosystem: Environmental > Aquatic > Marine > Cold seeps | place: Hudson Canyon... | reverse complement strand
TTCTTTATTTATAAATATCGTCTTTTCATCTTAACTATTAGCTCCATACATCTAATAGGATTTCATCATGACTGCTTGGAACAAAGGTAAGCGTGTTGGTCAGAAAAAAGCGTTTAAACTTGATGAAATTTGGCGAATTAGAATACGACTTGAAATTGAAAATAAACTTGAGCAATTAGTTCTATTTAACTTGGATATTGACAGTAAACTTAGAGCCTGTGATTTAATAAACTTAAAAGTACGTGATATATCATCTGCTTCGTTAATTCAATCTCGAGCGATGATAGAACAACAAAAAACTCACAGAGAAGTCCAATTTGAAATAACTCCAAAGACACAACAATGTGTAAGCCAGTGGATTTATTTCAAAAACCTATCTTCCCCAGACTTTCTGTTTCCTAGCCCAAGAAAAATAGGACGACATATTTGCTATCACTATTATGCCAACATAGTTAAAAATTGGGTGCTCACATTGGGGTTAGATATAACCCAATATGGTACACATTCACTCAGACGCACTAAGGCATCCTTAATTTATGCAAAGACAAAGAATTTAAGGGCTATTCAGTTATTGTTGGGGCATTCAAAATTGCAAAGTACAATTGAATATTTAGGGGTTGAAATAGAAGATGCATTGTCTATTTCAGAAAGTACAGAAACTTAATTTCTAAGGGTAGCGCATCACAAACCTGTGGCGCTAACGCCCCCAAAGTTAGATAGAAAATATTGCTGCACTTACATACTGAAGTTCAAATGCTGAAATAATCAGCTGTCCAAAATTGACTGAAAAAGCTAACTTAATGATATTAGGGTTTGCTTTGTGAACAACAGCTAGCTGCGGCAACTATCAGTTAGTTTACAGGCCTATATTCTTCATAGCTTGATAGTAACTCATTAGCTCTTTAGTTGAGCTGTCATGTGCAGGATTGATATCACCATTACGTAGCTCTACTTCTATTTTATTAGCCAACCCTTTGCCTAATTCAACGCCCCACTGATCAAAAGAACAAATTTGTAAAATGATTCCTTGAACAAATATTTTATGTTCATACAGCGCTATTAAGCTTCCAATAGTTCGTGGTGATATACGCTTCATTAAAATAGTATTGGTTGGTCGGTTACCTTTATGAACTTTATGTGGTGCTACTTTATTAATATAATCTGCGGTTCGACCTTTCGCTTTTAAATCTTCCCTGACTTGTTGTTCATCTACGCCATTCATCAAGGCTTGCGTTTGTGCGAAAAAATTCGCCATTAAGGTTTCATGATGACCTTTAACGGGAGTGACGCTTTTAATAGATCCAATAAAATCTGCAGGCACAATATTATTGCTTTGATGCAAGTACTGATAAAAAGCATGCTGACCATTAATGCCCAGCGCCCCCCAAATAGACGGTACAGTAGCATAAGGAATTTCATCTCCATCCCAACTAACTGACTTACCATTACTCTCCATCTCTGCTTGCTGCAAATAAGCTGACAACATATGAAGAGATTGATCATAAGGTAATATTGCCTGAGATTGGGCACCAAGGAAAGTACAATTCCATACACTTAGCAACGCTAAGATAACGGGTGCATTTTCATGTAGAGGTTCTTGCTTAAAATGACAATCAATTTCAAAAGCACCATCAAGTAATTCAATAAACTTATCGAAACCTAAGTCCAACGCAATAGGTAAACCAATAGCAGACCAAAGTGAAAAACGACCGCCAACCCAATCCCACATATCAAATATATTTTCTGGATCTATACCAAATTCAACGGCATTTTTTTTATTGGCACTCACCGCTACAAAGTGATGTTCCACCGCCTTGTCATCAAAAGAAGAGCTAACAAGCCATTGTCGTGCAGTATTCGCATTGGTCATGGTTTCTGTGGTGGTAAAGGTTTTACTGGAAATAATAAACAGTACATTTTCCGGATTCAGAGGTCTTAGTACCTCAGCTATTTGGGTACCATCAACATTAGAAACGTAATGAACATTCAAGCTATTATCGCTGTATTGCTTTAATGCTTCGGTAACCATTTGTGGACCTAAATTTGATCCACCGACACCAATATTAACCACATCAGTAATGCGCTTGCCTGAATAGCCTTTCCAGTGTCCTTCTCTAATGTTAGAGCTAAAAGTCCGCATTTTTTCTAAGGTTTCTTCAACTTGCTCAGTAATATTTTCACCGTCAAGTATCATGGCATGCTGGTCTCGATTACGTAATGCAGTATGCAAAACGGCGCGATCTTCAGTGCGGTTAATTCGCTCGCCAGAGAACATTTTGTCTCGCCATAACTCCACATCACACTCTTTAGCAAGTGCAATTAATTTATCCATTGTTTCTGGTGTAAGCAAGTTTTTTGAGTAATCAAGTAACATTGTTGGCAGCTGAATAGAGAATTTGTCGAAGCGTTTTTCATCAGTGACAAATAAATCACTCATATGTTGCTGCTTCATATCTTCTGCATGCAGCACAAGTGCTTTCCAACTGTTAAGCGATGTTCTCATCGTCATTTTTTTTCCTATATTCGGTGTTAAGGCTTCAAATATTAAAAGCTAAGTTATTTAAGGTTATTTTGTTAAGCGTTAGGTGATTAAACCTTGCTAGACCAATGGCGAACTTTATGCCCTTTTAATGCATAAAATAAAATGAATAAATAACAAGGCAACATAATGACATACGCAGCTTGCGAATTAGCAGTTAGTTCAGTTAAAGCACCATAAGCTAAAGGCAATATTGCTCCACCTGATATTCCCATAATTAATAACGCCGAGCCCGTTTCAATCTGTTTTCCTAACCCGCTCAGCGCCATTGGCCAGATAGCAGGCCAAACAAGCGCATTAGCAAAACCTAACATCGCAACATACAAAACTACATCAGGTAAAAAACCGACTTCTTGCCAAAAGATCAAGTTAGACCAAATAACAGCACTCTCTGCAGGGGTTATAATAATGAGCACTGTTAAAAACAAACCAAACACTGCAGACATCATTAAAGCGGTTTCTTGTTTAATAACTCGAGGAATTACTAACATGCCAACTATATACGCCAGCACCATAAACATCATAGTGTATGAAGTTAATTGACCAAAATTTTCAACACCTAGCTCTTGACCAAATAAGCCGATGGTATCGCCAGCGATCACCTCAACGCCTACATATAAAAAAAGTGTTACTACACCTAAAATTAATTGTGGGTAAGCCAGAATTGAGTCTTTTTTATTACTAGTCGATTCATCTTGATTTTTTTCTTCAACATTAATACTTGGTAACGGGGCTAACTTAATAAAAAATGCCAATACAAACAGTGTTGCTGCCATAATCAAATAAGGGTCAACTAAGCGTTGAGCAAGCTCGTCTAGCTGCAAATTGCGCTGAACATCGGTTAGTCCTGCCAATTGAGTTTCATCAAACTGCCCCATATTACCTAAAATATAAGCGGTAAAAATAATGGGCGCTACGACACCTGCACCTTTATTTAATAAACCCATAATACTAATTCTAACCGCTGCAGATTCTTCTGGTCCTAATAGCACTATGTATGGATTAGCCGCTGTTTGTAAAATAGTTAAACCAGTACCTAACATAAACAAACCAAACAAAAAGATACTATAGGTGCGTTCATTCGCTGCAGGAATAAATATCAATGAGCCAACAGCCATCACAAATAAACCTAGCATCATGCCATTTTTATATCCCGTGCGCTTTAACACATAAGCCATTGGCAGCGCCATAACCGTGTAGGCAATGTAAAATGCCATGGTCACGAAATAGGCTTCCATGTGATTAAGTTCACACGCTATTTTTAAAAAAGGGATTAATGAACCATTGAGCCATGTAACAAAGCCAAACACAAAGAACAAGCACCCTATAATAACCATGGGAACCAAATTTGCTTTTTGCTTAGTTTGTGCTGAGAGTGTCGCTTCCATTAATTTTCACCTATCATAGAGAATTACCTCATTGTGACATAACAAAAGCAATAATGAAAGAATATGAAAGCAATAACCACCTTCAATACCCATCAAACTTAGTTGACGGCGCTTTCACTATCCTTTTAGATAATGATTAGATCTAAAATGAGCCAAAGAGTTTAATTCGAAGTTGAAGATGAAGTGAGTTTGTTTCTACGTTGATTGCTTAGTAGTACAGGCAGAAGTTTCCTAGAAAAATGGGCTGAATTTTTGAATTGAAAGCCTGCCTTGTTAGGAGTATCTATAAATGTGATCAACATCTCGTTATATCAAGGAGGCAATAGCACTCAAATGTAGAAACAAATTAGCGCTAGATTAAAATAAGCTTAAGAAACAGTTTAATCTTCAGGATGAGGAACAATAATTAAATTTATGCGTTTTTCTTCTAAAAGATCTATATAAGACTGAGGGATTCTACTATCAGTTAATAGCGTATCAATCGCATCTAAAGAGCTAATAATATAAAAGCCATTACGATTAAATTTAGACGAATCCGTTACCGCGATCACTTCTTTAGAAATATCACACATCATACGGTTAAGGTTGGCTTCCTGTTCAAAATGCGTTGTTAAACCAGCTTTCTCATCAATGCCATCAACACCAAGAAAAACCTTATCAGAACGTAAATTCATTAAACTTGATTCAGCTTGACGCCCATAAAAAGACAATGATTTTTTACGTAATGTCCCACCCGTAATAATAACTTCAGTTTCTTCTATTGCTGCCAATTCAGCGGCAATATTCAACCCATTAGTCATGACAACTAAGTTACTATGACCATGTAACTGTTTTGCTATTTCTTCAGTCGTTGTGCCTGAGTCTAAAATAATTGATTCACCGTCATTGATTAAAGTTGCTGCTACAGCTGCGAGCTTTTGTTTTACTAATAAATGTTCACAATGCTTTTCTTTGACGGACAATTCTTTCGCAATTCGGCTATTTATTACAGCCCCGCCACGCGAACGCACTACAAGTCCTTTTTTATCCAAACTATTCAAATCGTTTCGGATAGTAACCGTTGATACTTGGTATTTATCTGCAAGTTCAGCAACGTCTACTTTCCCAATTTTATTCGTTTGTTCAACAATTTCCTGTCGTCTTTCTATAGTCGTTAACATAACCCAAAAGTCCGTTATAAATTATAAGTCTATAATATCAACCCACAGCAACTTTCACAACCTTTCAGTTGCTTTTGTTCGCTAATTATAGATCTCGAATACTCTCTAGTTATAAAATAATATTTATTAAACTGACCTGTACCTAACAAAAAGCGATCCTCTATTATTAGGGATCGCTTACTATCTATGTGCCGAATGTAATATAGAAGAGTTTTCTATAAAAAAGGGGGAAAAAACATGGTTACTTCTCTACCCTAAAAGTTGGCACTACATTGAGTAACGTATACCAAACATTACACGGCGCTCTAATTGCTCAACGCTAATAGCTAGCAAAGGATTATTAGATTGCATTTTAGTAACGGTCTCTTCAGTAATATTTAACACATCAAACTGAATTGATAAGTTTTCTGTAACGTTGTAGTTTGAAGATAAATCTAACTGACCATAAGCATCTTGATATTTTGCTTCTGGAAAGTAATCTACATATTCGCTTCGCCATGCATAAGATAAACGCGCATCAAATGTGGAGTTATCGTAGTACACAATCGCGTTGTAACTATTCTTCGATAAACCTGGCAATGTAGTGCTTCGAATATCACCTTCGTCAGCAAATGAAGCGGCACTATCAGTGTAAGTAAAGTTCACAATCGTACCAAAGTTACTTAAGCTTTCAGATACAAAAGTAAAAGGGCTTTGAAAACTTACTTCTAATCCTTGTACTGAAGCATCAGTACCATTTTGTGGTTGAGTAAAATCAATAGGCCCAGTAGTTAGCTCATTTGAAATTTGATGGCGGTAGGTAGCCACTTCAGTAGAAACTGAATTTTCTACCAAAGAATCAATCTTTTTATAGAAAAAGGCTGCTGCTAGAAGTGATTCTTCAGCAAAATACCACTCGGCGCCTAAATCAATATTATTAGACGTATAAGGTAGTAGATTTACATTACCTTTCTTACCTTCTAATCGAGAGGCATCTATAGTAGTTGATGGCGACAAGCTTGCTAATGGTGGACGAGTCATCGTTCTAGAATAGGCAGTCCGCAGTAATACGTCGTCATTTAATTCATAACTTAAATTAAAACTAGGTAAAAACTCAGTGTAGTCACTTTTATATGTTACTGGATCTATGCTGCCATTTTGGAACAAGGAGCCCGTTGACTCAATTTCAGTACTAATTACACGTAACCCAACATTGAAGTTAGCGTTGTCTGTTTCAAAGTTTGCCTGAACATACGCTGCTAAAGTTTGTTCCGTAATACTATAAGTACCTGTGGCGCTAGCTTCAGCTTTATAAGCATTATTTGCAACATCATCACCGTGCATACCTTGCATATACGTTGATTGCATTAACGCATGGTCAGCATAAATTAAAGAGCTAGGACCATTTATGCCATCTACTGTGTAATCTCTGTTTCCACCTACCACAGCAGCTAACGTCATACCGGCACCAGAAAGTAGATCATCTTGACCTTGTGCTGGACCATTACCCCAGAAATTACCCCATGCATCTTGGTTATTTGCATAATGCTCAGGGTTCATGTGCTGTACAGCACTATCACCCATCTGCCAAAAGTTATAGTCTCGGGTTTTTTCTCTATCACTGGCTGAAAAACCATAATCTATACTTACTAGGTTATCTAAATCCATCATTTGTTCAAAATCGACTTTTGCAACAAGTTCAGCATCTTCATTTTCACGATCTTTACTGAAAACAACATTGAATAAGAAGTTTTCTGCGTTGTTTTGATCTGCATAATATTCCGCAGAGCTGCCTACAGGGTAAAACTCATAACCGCCACCCGCTCTTTGTACTTGAGTCGCAATGCGATTATAGAATGAATAAAGATAGGTTTCTTCTTCACCTGTACGCTTGGTATAACCAATTAGTGGTTTAATTGTTAATGAATCACTCACTTCCCAATCAGCACTTAATACATGTGAAGCAAACGTTTCTTCACGATCAATGTTTTGAGTACCAACACGATTTCTTACACGAGGGAATGCAGCATTAATAATATAGTCGTTACCTGCGATATTCTGAAGTTCAGCCGTTTCTGGCTCTCCACCAATATCCCACTCTAACGTGGCATCTATGCGGTTATATTCTCTCAAACTATCAGACGTTACATAGATGTTATCAAAAGTGAATTGAAGGTTTTCAGAGGCATTATATTGAAGCGTTAATGTAGTGCCTAAAGATTCACGATTAATGTCATTGCGTAAATAGCGAGGATCATCAGGCATATATGCATGACCATAGTTTGGCGCTTCATGTACATCACCACCTGTAGCACGGTAGGTAATGTTTGGATCTAAAGTAGCGTATTTCCAAGTACCACTTTCATTTACTACTGTAGCCACTTCAGAATAAGCAACTGACGCAGCCAATCCCCATACATCGTCAAAATTATTACTGAAAAACATTGATGCTCTTGGCGTAGTTTCTTCAGATAAACTACCATGACTACCTTGTGCTGAAGCGCTAAATTTAGGGTCATTTGCATCATAGGTAAATGGTCTTGGTGTTTCCAAATTAACAACACCAGCAAGTCCACCCTCTGTTTGTTTTGCAGAGGCTGTTTTATGTATTGTTACTTGATTAAAAAGCTCTGAAGCCAGTAAACTAAAATCAAACTCTCTGCCACCTTCAGCATCAAGTTGCCCGCTAAAACCTGAAGAAGTAGAAGATACACCATTAATTTGTACCATAGTGAACTCTGGGCCTAAACCACGTAAATTGATTGTTGAACCAACACCAAATTCACGCTCAATAGTGACGCCAGGAATGCGTTGAAGAGACTCTGAAATATTATTGTCAGGAAACTTACCTAAATCTTCAGCACTGATGGTGTCAACAATACCGGTATTAAGACGTTTATCACCTAGAGAGCGGTTTAAACTTCCTCTTACCCCTTTGACTTCAATTCTTTCAATATCAGCGGCTTTATCTTTCTTTGTTTCATTATCAGCAGCATAAACTGCGCTATAAGGAATAGTTCCTAGACTAAGCATTATACAAGCACTTAGTTTAAGCAGCTTTGGCGTTTTAGACATCATATTGTTCACCCTTCTTTATTTTATATTATTTTATTCGTTTGTAGATGCAATGGTCTATAAAAATTCTTCCAAAACTTATCTACTCATCTCGTTCCTAATTATTTATATAAAAATATTGCGTAACTTTCAAGTGCTTTCCTTACAAAAGTTCACTTTAAATTCCACTAAAAACACAAATACCTTTAAAAACAACAACATATAAAAACAACAAATGAAATTACATTTTTAAAAATAAATACTGTGAAAGGTAGTGAAAGTAGTTTATGATTATTCAATGTTATTTAAACAGAGTAGACTATATAAATGATAGATATAAAAGCAGTATTAAAAGCCAATAGAAATGAAGAAAACAAAGGCATATATGCAGTATGCTCTGCTCACCCATTAGTTATAGAAGCCGCTATAGAGCAAGCAAAACAAGATCAAACCCCTGTACTAATTGAAGCTACAGCAAATCAAGTTAATCAATTTGGTGGTTACACTGGTATGCAACCAAAAGATTTCTTAGAGTTTATTGGTAAAATTGCTGACGATATTGATTACCCAAGAGAAAATATAATAGCGGGTGGTGATCACCTTGGCCCTGTTTGTTGGGTTAGTGAAACAGCTGATAGTGCAATGGAAAAAGCACGCGTGCTTATTGCATCATATGTTTCAGCCGGTTTTAAAAAAATTCACTTAGATACAAGTATGAGTTGCGCAGATGATCCCAGTTGTTTACCTGATGAAATCGTCGCAGTTCGTGCTGCTGATTTATGTCAAGTAGCTGAAACAGAAGCAATTGAGGTATTTGGCACTTCCGATTTAGTCTTTGTCATTGGCACTGAAGTACCACCACCAGGTGGTGCAGCGGAAGAAATAACAGCATTAGAATTAACACCAACGATTCGTGTAAAGCAAACATTAAACTTACACCAAGAAGAATTTGAAAAGCTTGGTTTGCAACAAGCATGGCAACGCGTTATTGGCTTGGTTGTACAGCCGGGTGTAGAGTTTGATCATACTAGCATCATTGATTATGAGTCAGAAAAAGCACAAGAGCTAAAGGCGTTTATTTCAACCGTTCCAAATATTGTTTATGAAGCGCATTCATCTGATTATCAAAATGATGATGCTTATGTTTCACTGATCCAAGATCATTTTGCTATTTTAAAGGTGGGTCCACAACTTACACTGGCGATGAGAGAGGCGTTATTTGCACTTTCTTATATAGAAGATGAATTAATTCCTTTAGAAAACAAATCTTATTTACGTGAAATTTGTGAAGAAGAAATGTTAGAAGAACCAGCAAACTGGAAGAGATTCTATCCCGTAACTGCCAGTAAAGAAACCTTATATAGAAGATATAGTTACAGTGATAGAATTCGTTATTACTGGCATCAACCTCGAATTAAAAAAGCCATTTCAATATTATTCGGGAACTTAACGAAAAATGCTATTCCATTACCGTTAATTAGCCAGTTTTTACCGGAGCAATATAAAGCAATTAGAAATAACCGCTTAGAAATTACTCCTGAAGAACTCGTTAAATCAAAAATTAAACAAGTAACGCAGGCTTATGCTTTCGCTTGTTGGAAACAATAATCTGCGACTTTTAATAGTAAAATTTAACGTTTATTAAAATTATAGGAAAAGAAAATGTCAGCATTTTTAACATACAAGCATGAGTTCTTAAAATCCAAGAAAGCATATTGGACAGCAAGAGAAATTAGTCAGCAACCGCGTATTTGGCGTGAAGCTGCCGCACAAGTAGAAGAAAAAAGAACCCAAATTAATGATTGGTTAACACCACTATTAGCCAAAAAAAATTTACGTATTATTTTAACAGGTGCCGGTACGTCTGCTTATGTAGGTGATGCTATAGCTCCACATTTATCTCAACATACTCAACGACTATTTGAAGCAGTCAGCACCACGGATATTGTCAGCAACACAGATCAATACCTACTTAAAAAAACACCTACATTACTTATTTCATACGGTCGTTCTGGGAATAGCCCTGAAAGTGTCGCTGCCGTTGACCTTGCTAACCAAGTAGTTGATGACTGTTATCATTTAGTGATCACTTGCAACCCTGAAGGCAGCTTAGCCGCTAGTGCAAATGAAGCTAGTAATGCATTTTCACTTATTATGCCTGAGGGCACGTTAGATCAAAGCTTTGCTATGACGAGTAGCTTTACATCAATGCTAGTGAGTACGCTTGCTATTTTCTCACCTCAATCTGAGCAGTTAAAAATAGCGGCAAAATGGTCAGAACATTTTTTAAATAATGGCATAGAAGCTGTCAAGGCTCATTCATTAGAACCAACACAACGATTAGTTTTTTTAGGTGCTGGTGGTTTACAAGGCATTGCTAGAGAAGCCGCTTTAAAAGTATTAGAGCTTACGTCGGGTCAAGTATTGAGTTACTGTGAAAGCCCTCTTGGTTTTCGTCATGGACCAAAGTCGTTAATGAATGCGAATACTGAAGTTGTTTTTTTAGCTTCAAGCGATCCCTATACAAAACGCTATGATCAAGATTTAATCAATGAGTTGAACCGTGATAAACAAGCGTTATCCATTACTATTCTAAGTAAAGAGTTTTTTGGTCAAACTGAACAATTAGACGATGTATGGGCAAGTCTTCCTTATATTGTATACTGTCAAACATTATCATTTTTCAAATCAATACAAGCAGATATCAGTCCTGACAATCCTTGCCCTACAGGTGAAGTTAATCGTGTTGTTCAAGGAGTAACCTTATACCCACTTTCTAGGGCGGAGTAATATTTATGCATTTAGCAACCGATGACGCTAATACACTAATTGATCAGCAACAACTGATCTATGGTCTCGATATTGGCGGTACTAAAATAGAGATTGGACTATTTTCTACAGATCTTAAGTTGATTGATTCTTGGCGAGTTGCTACGCCAACTGATAACTATGATAATTTTCTTAATGCGATTATTGAATTGATAAACGAAGCAGACTTGCGCTGCGCTCAAAGAGGGTTAGTTGGAATTGGCATGCCGGGTATTTTGGATCAAAATAATTTAGTTAAATCAGCTAATGTTCCCTGTGCTACAGGAGAAAACATCGTTGAAGACCTTTCTAAAGCATTAGACTGTCGAATCTCTTTAGGTAACGATTGTCGCCTATTTGCTTTATCTGAAAGTGTCGGAGGAGCGGGTGATGGCTATAAATCTGTGTATGGCGCTATTATAGGAACAGGTGCTGCCGGCGGTTTTTGTATTGATGGCCACTTATACAACGGTCGTAATGGTTTTGCTGGTGAATACGGACATCTACCAGTATCGGCATTTTTAATTCATAAATATAATCTACCAATTTTAGATTGTGGCTGTGGCCTCAAAGGTTGTTATGAGTCTTATATATCTGGGCCTGGTCTTGGTTGGATATACAATCATTATGGCTCTCAAACCACTGATACTAGACATTTTGTACGTAAATTAAGGGAAAAAGATCGTATTGCTGTATCAACCTTTAATTGCTATATGGATTTTTTAGGTGCGTCATTTGCCTCTTTAGTATTATCTTATGATCCAGATATCATTATTCTAGGCGGCGGCGTGTCAAAAATTGATGAAATAATTGATTCACTTGAGTCTCATGTTAATAAGCATCTATTTTCGGGTGTTGAATGCCCTCCTATAGCAAGAGCACAATATGGCGATTCAAGTGGTGTGCGTGGCGCGGCAATTTTAAGGAAGCAATTCATTGAAATTAAATAAGTTTTATATACATGCCTCAGAAATATATGCAGAGGACGGTATTATCAGCGATAACTACTTGTTGATTGATGACGGAAAGATAGCTGCGGTAGTCCAAGTTCCAATGCAAGATATTCCTATATTAGATTTGAAAGGATTTAACTTACTTCCTGGTTTTTTAGACTTGCATATTCATGGTAGAGAAGGCGCTGATATTATGGATGCCACTCCTGAAGCAATAGAAACAATATCTACCTCGTTAGCTAAACATGGTGTGGTAGGTTTTTTGGGCACCACTGTAACTTCAACGTGGAAAAACACGCTCGCTGCTTTTGCAAATATTGGTCGTTCATATCGAAATCAACCTAGCGGAGCACAAGTATTAGGTGCGTACAATGAAGGTTTGTTTTTCACCAAAGATCATAAAGGGGCACATGACGAAAAATATTTTTTACCGTTAAATAAAGAAAATATTGATGCCATAATTTCAGCCAGCGATGGCGCATTAAAGGTTGTTGCATTAGCGCCAGAATTAGAAAACTCTGAAGAAATCATTTACTACCTTTCATCAAAGGGTATAAAGCCCATGTTGGGGCATACTAATGCAAATTACCAACAAACATGTAATGCCTTGCATGCCGGAGCATGTGGTGGAGTTCATGTGTTCAATGGTATGAAAGGCATTCATCATCGTGACCCTGGTTGCGCTGGCGCGGTTTTACTTGATAAGGATGCCTATGTAGAAGTTATTGCAGACGGAGTACATCTGCATCATGGAATTTTGGATCTTATTTATCGACTTAAAGGTCCTAAAAATATGGGGCTGATCAGCGATTGTATCGTTGCAGGAGGAATGAAAGACGGTTCCTATAAGCTTGGCATGTTAGATGTTAATGTCTCTGAAGGTGTCGCTCGCACAAATAGCGGCTCACTAGCAGGAAGCACACTTACCTTAGAGAAAGCGGTATCAAATTTAATTAATTTAGCCAATATACCTAAACTTGAAGCTGTGCATATGGCGAGTTTAAGGCCAGCTGAGTTTCTAGGGCTTAATGATACTTTAGGTAGTATTGCACCGGGTAAAAGAGCATGTATGACAATCGTTGATAGCCAGTTTAATGTTATGGCAACACTTATCGATGGCTCAGTTGTTTATATTGATAGTGAGATTTCAAATAAGTTAAAAACATTAGCCTAATTGCATTCATAATTTATTCAAACAGCCACTGGATAGAAGAAATATAGCGATGACAAAATATGTAATTATATTAGTTTTACATTTATTATTATTGCTTTTACCTTTTAAATCAGTAAGCAAAAATAGTATAAAAATAGCGATAACTCAAAGCGTGTTGGAGAGGTATCAGGAATTTCTAGATGGTGAAAGCTGTCACGATTTTGATGATTTTAGTAGTTCACTGTCATCTCATAGAGCCGTTATTGAGTTATTAATTATTTGTAAAGCATTTAATATATCTGCACCTAATCTCCACATAGAATATGAACTAGCGCCAAATAATAAACGTGCCAAATGGTTTGTTGCAAAAGGCATGGCACACATGACGGGAGAAACAGTTTGGGAGAATGATATAACAATAAATAATGATAGGTTTTACTTCAGTAATACGATCATCGAAAAGGGAGCAATGGAACAAGGTTTATATGTATCTCCAGACAGAGAAGATATGTTAAAAATCAGCTCTACAAAGGAGTTAAAAAATATCACTGCGGTATGCCAACCAACATGGTCAAAGGAGTGGGCTATCTTAGACAAGCTAGAATTGAAAGGAGTATATCCAGCTTCTAATATCGAAATGATGTATCAAATGGTCGAACATAGTCGAGTAGATTTTCTCTTGTGGACATTTTCTTCAGATAAAGATCTGAGTCAGATTTATAAGAACATTAAGTTAATTCCTATACCTGGAATTAAAGTTAAAATATATGACTCAAGAAAATTTATGTTATCAAAAAGTATACCAAATTCTAAATCATACCTTTCCCTTCTCAATAAAGGGTTGAGTGAGTTGAGCAAAAGCAATAAATTGAATGAATACTTTTATAAGTCAGGATTCTTTAATATTCCAACAAAGAACTGGAGGGTTATAAATACAGAGATATAAAGCTATATACTAGCTTAGAGGTATTTATTAAATTTAAGTTGTTTATTTCATTTCGTCCAATCAAACAATAACATATCACATACCCTATTTTAGGATGAACGTCAGACTATCGCAAGTGGCGAATAAAGCTATCTCGCTTTGTCGGTTAGTTTAAATTAAGGTTAGAAGCCTACCTCACTATGTTCCCATTCCTTGTTATAAAGTCATTTTTAGAATATATGTTCTAACACGCTTTGTGCCCCGAACCGCCATAGAAACTTAAGGGACAATAGTTTTTTTAGACTATAAACTCTAAGGCGGAATCGCCCCCCAAGCGAGTTAGTCAGGTAATTCTGACTATAGCTTTCATTAGGCTATGATGTGCCATAATGACACAAAACTTGCCTATTCAAGATTAAATAGTCATAATAAACATGTGACATTTTGACACATAAAAGTAAAGGAAGAAAATTATGGCTGCTACATTACCTAGAATCACTGCTAGGGTTGATATTGATACCCAATACTTACTAAGTAAGGCTACTGCATTAGCTGGGATGTCCAGTATAAACTCATTCGTTTTAAGTGCGGCAGTCGAAAAAGCCAAACAAGTTATTGAGCGAGAGCAAGTGCTTAAACTCAGCCAACATGATGCCATTATGCTAATGGAAGCTTTAGACAAGCCAGCAACAACTAACGCTAAATTAAAAATGGCGGCCTCTCGCTATCAAAGTAAAACACAATAATGAAAACTGTTCTGTTAGAAAAAACTAAGCATGATAGAAATAATTTCAACTGTGAAATTACAGCCTTAAATCACTATTTTAAAGCTATGGCAAGCCAGCAGGCAAAAAAGGATAACACTAGAACATTTGTTCTCGAAGATACCATCAACAATTCACAGGTAATTGGCTTCTACACTCTCACCATGACACCTATCGAATTAGGGAGCTTACCTTCGAGATTGCAAAAAAAGCATCAGTCATCCACTTCAGGGGGGTTAATTGCGCGTCTTGGTGTTGATATAAAGTACAAAGGTCAAGGTTTTGGTGAATGGTTATTAATTGACGCACTTGCCAAATTACTTGCCGCCAGTGATAGTGTCGCGTTTCCAGTAATTATTGTCGAGGCAAAAGATGGCTCAAAGCATTTTTATGAAAAATATGGTTTTACCGCCTTTGAAGACGATGAAAGTAAACTATTTATCACCATTGCCGATGTCAGGGCGAGTTTAAGTAATCTCTAGCCATAACAATATGAATGTGACTCAGCTATGGCGCTTTCGCCCCCAAAGCGCTATAGGTGATTAAAAGTTAGGACGGTGTATATTGGTTAATACTCTTTAAATTTCTTTATATTACTCATATATGATGTAATTATAAGAGAAGCATTTTAACAAGCTTTAAGGAATTCAGGCTTTAAGTCTTGTCGATAACCACTTCGAAAGTCACTAGGGGTTAAGCCTTTAATTTCTTGAAAGCGGCGATTGAAGTTTGAAATATTTTGATAGCCACACATATAAGCTATTTGCGTAACATCACAATTTTCTCTTACTAATAAACGACAAGCCTCATTAATTCTTAAGGTATTAACAAATTTAACAAATGTCAGACCGGTATATTTTTTAAAGAAGCGACTAAATCCTTGGGTTGTCAGCCCTACTTTACTAGCTATTTCAGTTTGATTAATATCTTCACCCAAATTCGCCCTGACATAGCTATATATATTTTCTATTCGTCTTAAATTGGTGTTATTAATATCAGAGTGTAAATCATATTTAGGTGTTGTTAGCACTTTAACATCATCAGAACTGGCTACTTGGTCAAGAATTTTAACTAAAGAAAGTAGTCTATCCATACTTTGTTGTTGATATAAGAAACCTAGTTGTTTGGCTATTTTTTTCGAGGTTTCCCCTGTTATTTCAAGTCCTTTACTAGCATTATCCAACAAACGACTGATCAAGCCTGCTTCTGGTAACTGTAAAAAACCATCACCAAAACAACTGGTCTTAAACTGAATAACCATGAGTTCTGATTCTTTAGATAATTTAGAACCATCATTTTGCCAACAGTGAGGTACATTAGGGCCTATCAGAATCATGTCGCCTGGAAGGTAATTATCGACACTATCACCGACGAATCGCGTACCTTCGCCACTAATATTCCAGATAAGTTCAAATTCTGGATGAAAGTGCCAATCATGATCGTCATTTAGATCGTGGCATTTAACTTTGAAGCAACAAAATGAACTACCTTCATTCGTTTGCACATTTTCAAAAGTAGGTTCCATAACTAACTCCCAGTAAGCGCTAAATAATTTCAACAGTTTAATATTTGACCTTGTTCGATAAGTTTAATCACCGAAACTGAAATCTACCTGAATAGTACTTTTCAGGCTTATTTAAGCTTTGTAGGGTTATCTATATAGTACAAAATATTTTTATGGAATGATTTTCAACCATGGCAATACAACAAGCTATACAAAGTAGACAAAGTTCAAATTACATCACACTGTTAACATTAGTGGCGGCCTTAGGCGGTATGCTGTTTGGTTGGGACACAGCTGTAATTTCAGGAACAGTAAGTTCACTCGATGCCTTTTTCATATCACCATTGGGTTTAGTAGAGTATGAAGCCAATTCACTTTTAGGAACTCTGGTTTCAAGTGCTTTGATTGGCTGTATTATTGGCGGGGCTATTGCAGGTAAGCTCAGTCAAAAATTTGGCCGAAAGAAAATATTAATTGTCAGTGCTGCATTATTTTTCATCTCGGCATTAGGCTCAGCTTTTCCTGAAATAGGCTTTTATAACATTGGCGGTGAAAATGCTAATCAATCCCTACCTCAATTTATTTTCTATCGTATTCTAGGCGGTGTTGGCGTTGGTATGGCTTCAATGTTATCACCTATGTATATAGCCGAAATTGCCCCCGCAAATATTCGCGGGCGATTAGTGTCTTATAACCAAATGGCTATTGTTACCGGTATTATTATCGTTTATTTTGTTAATTATCTTATTGCATTACAAGGTGATGATAGTTGGATACAAACGGTAGGCTGGCGTTATATGTTTGCCTCAGAGATGATACCAGCCGCAATTTTCTTTGGCTTATTATTCACCGTTCCAGAAAGTCCACGTTGGCATGCGCTTCAAGGGCATGATGATCTAGCTAAAGAAACGTTAACTAAACTACATGGCAGTGAAGAAGCAGCAGCTGAATTTAAACAAATTAAACAATCAATAAATCATCATGGCTCAAGTAAACTTTTTTCTTATGGCATGTTTGTTGTAGTTATTGGTGTGTTACTTTCTGTTTTCCAACAAGTTATTGGTATAAATGCCGTTCTCTACTATGCACCAGAAATATTTAAAGATATGGGTTCAGGCACGAGCGCAGCAATGCTACAAACCATTATCATTGGCGCTGTAAATGTTATTTTTACTTTAGTGGCTATTTTTACTGTTGACCGCTATGGCAGAAAACCTTTAATGATTTTCGGGGCTTTAGGTATGTCCGTCGCCATGATTTCTTTAGGGTTTAGTTTTTATAATGAGTCAATGGGCATTACTGTACTGATTGCCATGCTAGCTTATGTTGCTTTTTTCTCACTATCTTGGGGACCAGTTTGTTGGGTACTTTTATCAGAGATATTCCCAAATAAAATTCGCAGTATGGCGTTATCACTCGCTGTAGCGGCTCAATGGGTCACTAATTATCTTGTCTCATGGAGTTTTCCGTTAATGAATAATGACTCTTATCTCATTGAGCAATTCAATCATGGTTTTGCTTATTGGATTTACGGTGGTATGAGTTTACTCGCTGCGTTCTTTGTGTGGAAATTTGTGCCTGAAACTAAAGGTAAATCTTTGGAGGAAATGGAAAACTTGTGGCAAAACGATACTCAAGTATCAGCTGTTAACTTAACCAAGCAAGAAGCAAGTTAACATCACAATATAGTTTGATAAATATAATTTGAAAATAAAAAAAGAGCTTCGGCTCTTTTTTTATTGTCTAAGCTATTTTCAGGTAGCATTAAGCTTGGTATGAAAACATGAGCCATCATCTCGAACTTTAGGCTTTAACATGTATAAAATTATTGGCGCTATAGCAATATCCATTCTTACTATTTCTCTGTATTTCTTTTTCTTTTCCGGTGAAAAACAGCTTGAGCCTGAGATTGCCTTTCTAGATAATGTTCGTATCGTCCAACCGCTTAATAATAACTGGCAATTTATAAAATCAACGCCTGCACTTGCTCATAGCTTAGCGAAGAAAAAATGGAAAAATGTTAACCTACCTCATACTTGGAATGCTAAAGATGGTCAAGATGGCGGTGGCGATTATTATCGTGGTACAGGCACATACAAACACACTTTTAAATTAGATGAAAAATTTAAAGATAAAAAAGTTTACATCCATTTTGATGGCGCAACTACAACTGCAAAAGTTTACATCAATGGGCAAGAAGTTGGTGCTCACAAAGGAAACTATGCAGCGTTTCGCTTTGATATCACCAATCAAATAAAACTAGATCAAGACAATATTGTTGTGGTTACTGTCAACAATGAAGTTGATGACAACGTAGCACCACTCTCAGCTGACTTTACCTTTTTTGGTGGTTTGTATCGTAAGGTACGTTTAATTGGTAGCGCTAACGTTCACATAGACAACCTAAACTATGCCTCTAGTGGTGTATTTTGGCAACAAACTGATATTTCAAATACGTTAGCAAAACTTGACGTTAAAACAATATTAGTCAATGAAGAAAATCAAGCGACTACAATTAAAGTTACAAGCCAAATACGTGATAAAAATAGCAATATAGTGGCCCAGTCTGAAAAAAGCGTAATATTACAAGCGCAACAGTCATTATCTTATAGCACTAAGCTATCTGTTGAAAACCCTCAACTGTGGCATGGTTTAGATAACCCCTATCTATATAACGCTGAACTAATAATCAGTAAAGGTGGCATAGTTGTAGATCAAATTAACCATGACCTTGGTTTACGTTATTTTCGTGTAGATAAAGATAAAGGTTTTATACTAAATGATAAGGAGTACCCCTTATATGGTATTAACCGTATGGCTGATTTCCCTAAAAAAGGTACGGCTATAAATGAAGAAGATCATGAACGTGATATTCAACTTATTTTAGAGCTTGGTGCAACGGGTGTACGCTTAGGTCATCAACAAAGAGATGAATACGTTTATCAACGTGCCGATGAAACAGGTTTAGTGATCTGGGCTGAAATTCCATTAATTAATCGTATCAATACCAACCAAGCTTTTACTGATAATGTAAAACAACAAGCGTTAGAGTTAGTTAGACAAAATTATAATCATAGCGCCATTATGTTTTGGGGACTTTTTAATGAGATCACTTTAAAGCCAGGGCCAGATCCCCGCCCATTAGTTAAAGAACTAAATGAGTTGGTAAAAAAGGAAGATCCAAGCAGGTTAACCACAGCTGCAGTTGCCGCATCTGGCGAAAAAGCATTGCAAGATCCATTAGCAACTACCACAGACATTTCCTCCTTTAATCGTTATTACGGCTGGTACTATGGCAGTTTCAATGATTTTACTCACTTCATGGATAAATCTCGTGAAAATGCCCCTAACTTACCTATCGCTTTAAGTGAGTTTGGCGCAGGCGCAAGTACAAAAATTCATACTGACAAACCAGTGATGCAGGATCACAGTGAAGAGTATCAAGCTATATTCCATGAAAACTATTGGCAAGACTTAAGTAAACGTCCTTATGTATGGGGAAAATTTTTATGGGTGTTAGCCGATTTTGCTGTTGATAATAGAGATGAAGGTGACACACCAGGTCGTAATGATAAAGGCCTAGTTACTTTTGATAGAAAAATTAAAAAAGATGCATTCTTTTGGTATAAAGCAAACTGGTCAAAAGAAGCGGTTACTCATATTACTGGTCGACGTTTTAATACGCGAACTCAAGCTCAAATTGACGTCAAAGTATATAGTAATCAAGATGAACTTGAATTAATGGTTAATGGTAAAACTATCGGTAAACAAAAACTTAAAGATAACAAAAAAGTTATCTGGGAAAATGTAGCCCTGACTCTAGGTAAAAACATCATAGAAGTGACAACAACGGATGGAAAAATTGTCGATAGCATTGAATTAGAGCGCATCAATAGCCGAGATACTGAAATTACTTCATCGCTATTAGGCATAGACAGTGAAAAAGGTAAAATAGTCAACCTACCTGATGGCGTAACCTTTTCCGAGCTTGAGCAAATAGTTAATTTTCCTCAAGACAGCAAGGTCTCGTTAATTAATGGTCAACAAACTTTACCATTAGGTAATGGCAATATTATCGCTGTGACAGCACAAGATGGCGTAACCAGCCAAAGCTATGAGTTTATCTCTGGCGCAATATCAGTGTTTAAACAAACAACCGCCAGCGCTGAAATTGCAGCAAACTTATCAATAGGTCCTATAGATATCCCTATTATGAGTGCAGCAAAAGCTAATGACGGCATTATCACGGGCATGGTTGATGATATGGAAAACGTTAACATTTGGAATGCTATGGGCAAAGGTCCGCATTGGTGGAAAGTAGATTTAGCAGCGGAATATTATATCGATCACATCGAAATAGTTTGGCCGCAGCATATTGATATGATTGAGCCAGGCGCTATGTCTTACAGCATTGAAATAGCAAAAGATTTCGAGCAAACATTTGATAACTTCTCCGAAAGCTATCAAATAGCAGTAGATAAAACTGACAATACGGTTATTGGTACAACAACCGATAAGTTACAGAGTGAAGCAAGATTTGTCCGAGTACGCTTACATAGTACTAAAACCTTTGCCGATGCGCCTGTCGTTGGTAAATATCCAATATATGGCGCTGAAGAAGTAACGATTATTGGCGGTTTAATCAAATCAGATGCTTTCGATATTAACTATAAAAACAAGACAATTGATAAGTCATCATTAATTAACGTTGCTGATATCGTCAATAGTATTCAGCCTATTACAGGTGGCACATTACAAATTGTTAATGGCAATAATATGATATTAAGTAATGAAGACAATATTGATGAACATAGCCAGTTAATTGTTACCAATAAATCTAAAACCCTAGTTGAACGATACTTTTTTCGTTAATTAATATGTGTTTTGGCTAAATAAAACTAATTAAATTTGCTCTAATTAATCTTCCTTCTATTATAAAGAGGAAGATTAAGTAATTTGGAAAACCCTTATGGCGGACTCAATGCAATTAAAATGGTTACAATTTATTTCCGTAGTAATGCTAAGTTCGCATTCTATTGCCAGTGATAACAAAGTCGCAGCTAACATGATAAGCGGTGAACTGACAAAAAAAACACTACCCTTTGCTGTGCCTGAATCTATTCGGTTTAATGTAGAAAAGCAAGCTTATTGCTTGTTAAATAAAACGTTTAGCAACATGGGCTATCAGATCAAACAAGTAGAACATCCGTTAATTCGCGCATTTACCGAAACCAGAAAAGGTAATATGGCGTTAGTTCTAGTTGGTATACCTAACTTTAAAACTGGAATGAAGCCAAAAACAACTTATCAAGGCATTGTACTAACATCTACCCCGTTCTTAACAACAGCGGTATCGTTTTATAAGCAAAGCAACTCCATTTTAGTGATGGATTCAGCTGATTGGCTAACTAACTATCGTATTGGATTAGTGAGGAATATTTACACTCATGACATACAAAGTTTTTCTACCAAAGATAATAATAACTACCACTTTTACATTAATTCTCTTTCTGCCTTTAAAGCGCTAACTAAAGGTAGGGTTGATATTGTTATTTCTTCAGAATTTGACTATTTATCTGCTAGCAGTTCCCTAAATATTCAAGATGTTATAACAAATTTTATGACCATAGGCACGGCAAATTTGTATCCCGGATTTTCTCATCAATACTTTGGAGAGGATAATGCTAAAGGACTAGCTGAACTCTATGATTTAGAAAGAAATAAACTTAGCGAAAGTGAGCTAGCACTATGTGCCCAAACATCAAAAACAGATTTAACCTCAGTGCCTATTAGTAAATAGCGAGCGATCTACTAACAAACCACTACCCCCTATTCTACTGCGATTAATTGTCTAAATAGTCATAAACACCTAAGAGAATGAGCAGAAGTTAAATAAACCTGAAGTGCATGAGTTAAACGACAGCCAATTTTTTAACAAAAAAAAACTGTCAGTTTTAAATGACAGGTTTAGTTACTAATTTAACCAATATTCTTATTGGTATGACAAACCATGACCATAATTAAATAATGGGTCAATAGAATCATGAGGTACATCTTCAAATTGGGCTTCAACTGCTGCCATTGAACGAGGCATTTCAAAGGGAAGTTTACCACTTGGATTAAAGTCACCAAATAATACATCTAACATCGCTTCATCGGTGGCACCAAATTCCGCTAAAATAGCTATCGCATTTTCAGCAATTTCAGGAATAACTGACGGACGTTCTAAATAAATAACAACAACCGTTGGTTTGGCTGCCATCACTTCATTGATATGTGCTAATTCTTCACCTTTAAAGTCAAGATCACCTTGATTCAAAATAGTTTCAATGATGTTCTCGCCAAAACCTAAATCAGTTCTTGGTGCACGATGCGGCGCTTTAACATGGAGGATAGCAACATCAGCATCAGCTAATTTATCAACAACTTGTGCATATTTACTTACTGATTCTTTACTTAGGCCTTCAATATAAACCTTAATATTTTTAGCTAATGGTAGCGAATATGCTGTTGCCTGACTTTCAGATTCTTTATCTTTAATTTCTTGATTCTTTAGTAATACTAAAGATTTACGTTGAGCCAACGCACCTGCCTTCATAAACTCGTCGGTACCGGTTATTGTATCTGCTAATGCCGTATCAACATAAGGATTGTCAAATAAACCTAAACGGAATTTATCTTTTAAAATACGGCGAATTGAGGTATTAATACGACCAATAGAGACTTCTCCATTTTCCACTAAATTAACAATGAACTCTGGTAATTCTTCGCCGCCAAATTGGTCAACACCGGCATCGAGTGCTTTTTTAAAGCGATCTGATTCTGATAAACCTTCAACCCCCCAAGCACGAGCACGCATAGCAACAAAAAATGATCCCATGCCTTTTGACGTTACAATGCCCCAATCGGTACACACTACGCCGTCAAAACCAAAATCTCCGCGTAACATATCGGTGATCACTTCTTTGTTATAACTCATGGCTACATCTTCTGATGTTTGACCATTAGGAATACCGTAATACGGCATTACCTGTGCTGCACCTACATCAAAGGCTGCTTGGAAAGGTTTTAAATGATAATCAAAGTTATCACCTGGATAGGCTTGTTCTGCACCATAAAATTGATGCGCATCTAAACCATCACGTTGTGGACCACCGCCAGGAAAATGTTTAACCATAGTTAATACACTTGAGTTACCAATATTGGCGCCTTGAAAGCCTTTAATATAACCGGCAACCAATTTAGAAGATAATTCTGCCTCTTCACCAAAGGTTCCAATACCGCGAGCCCAACGTGGTTCGGTTGCTAAATCAGCCATTGGGTGTAATGCCAAACGAATACCAACAGCGCGATATTCAATATTGGCAATACGACCAAATTCTTCCGCTACTTTTTCATCACCAATAGCACCAAAACCAATAGGTTCAGGCCACAAAGAAAAGCCTTCTGTTCTAACCGATGTTGCACTTTTACCATCACGTAAACTATGACGTGGATCAGTCGATATCGTAATAGGAATACCTAAACGGGTTTGCTCGGCAAGCTTTTGAATCTCGTTATGCCAGCGCGCCATTTCTTTAACTGGAGCAGAGCCCATTAAGTTAAAATGGTTAATTAAACGGGAATTAATCACATCATAAGTACCGTAGCCCATTTGAAAATTCATATCTTCGATAATTTCAGCATTTTTACCAAAAACAATCGGCGGTTGAAACATCAAACCCGCTTTTTCTTCGATATTTAGTTGGTCAATTAAGTCACTGACACGACGGTCAATCGGTTGTCGGGAGTCTTCATAAACATCTAGCTGACCATTTTTATTAAGATCACGGTAAGTATAGCCTTCAGCTACCAATGTTGGTGCCTCTGGGCCAATATCACCTTTAGCTAAAAGAGTATCAAGCCAAAACATTTTAGCTACACCCAAGGCAGCGAGAGAAACAGGAACTGCAATCCCAATTGCAGAATATTTAAGCCATTTATTCATAATAATTTTCCTAGTTTGAAGAATTTTGTTTTGAAGACTTGATACGTCGATAACCGTATCTAAGCAGTTTATAAGCACCGAAAAGTATGCCAAGAACAATAAGTAAATTGATAAACGCTAAAATCGCCAGTGTGGTAAAAAACGCACCATAGCCTTTTTTGTCACTGTCGGTTGCGTTCATAAATAACCAACGTTGTTCTGGTTTAATTGTTTGATGGTCGGCAATGAGCACTTTAAGCTCGGTGACTTTTTCGGGATATTGGTCTGCTAAATTGTTTGTTTCACCCGGATCTTTTGATAAATCAATTAACAGTAGTGGGTGACTGTAACCGCCCATGCCGGCAAGAACACCGTTACCGGTGTAAATATTTACGCCTAACCCGTGTGCTAGTTTCAATTTCCACTTGCCTTTTCTAACCGCTTGAACCTCTTTATTTGTACGGTCGAAATAAACATATACGCCCTCTTCCGTAACACTTTCTCCGGCAAGTAAAGCAGTAATACTATTACCATCAATTTCGCGGTCGTTCGGCAATGAACCGCCACTAAGCTCTACAAATGTAGGAAACCAATCTAACATGGATAAAACACCGTCATATTGGCGAGGCTCAATACCTACTGGCCAATGAGCTACCGTTGGTACACGATGACCTCCGTCAAAAGTTGTCATTTTACCATTACGTAATTCACCCGCAGAGCCACCATCATCTCCCATCATTAACCATGGCCCGTTATCACTAGTGAACACAAGTAAGGTATTTTCCCACAACCCTTTATCTTTTAAGGTTTTGATAATTTCACCTACAGACCAATCAAGCTCTTGAACAACATCTCCATATAAACCACGTTTACTTTTACCTTGAAAATCAGGCGAAGCATAAAGTGGCACATGTGGCATATTATGCGCTAGGTATAAAAAGAAAGGTTGCTCTTGGTTACGGTCGATAAAGTCAATGGCTTTATCGGTATAGCGTTTGGTTAAATATTGTTGGTCAATTTCTGTATAAGTGATTTCTTGGTTTTCATACCAAAAGAAACTGCCCATATCGTTACTGTACGGCACACCATAAAACTCATCAAAGCCCTGATTCCACGGCATAAATCTATCGTTATGCCCTAAGTGCCATTTACCAACTATCCCCGTCGCATAACCTTGCGGTTTTAACGCTTCTGCGATGGTCATTTCACTTTGTGGCATACCATCAACACTGTCTTCAGCAAAAACAGAGTCGATGCCCATTCGGACTGAATGCCGACCCGTTAATAATGACGCACGTGATGGTGTACAAATATTGGCAGCAGAATAGAAGTTCGTAAACTTAATACCTTGCTGACCTAGTTGATCAATATTTGGTGTACTAATATCTGTTGCTCCAAATGAGCTAATATCACCGTAACCTAAATCATCAGCAAAGATAAAAATGATATTAGGTTGAGCTGCAGATGTATTGGACGATATGTTGCCCGACTTATTGCCCGATATGACTTCGCTAGCATGTAGCTCATTAGCGCTAAACAATACGGCAAGTAATGCTGTTTTTAGTAATATTGAATAGTTAACAATCACAGTTTTAAACTCCAAAACATATTGATATAAATCTACAGATATACTGAGATTATCAATGAAGCCTGAAACCATCCTGAATAATATATAGAAATCCCACGAGAATGCTGTCGATAAAAAACCTGAAGTGAATGCTTTAAACTCAACTTCAGGTTATTTGATTTGACTTAATCTTATCTAATTAAAATAAATTAGCATTGAAGCTTAAGGCTCTAATTGTGATGACAGTCCTTTGTGTACTAACCAAAACTTAAAACGCTCCAAAAGTGTTGGTTCTGGATCTTCTTCTGGTACTTGATATTGTTGACGCAACTCGGTTAAACGAACTTTTAATTGCTTGATACGGTTTTGCTCGGCTGAATCAGTAATTAAGTTATGAAGTTCATCAGGATCAGTGCCTAGGTCATAAAACTCCCAAGTACCCAATTTATAAAAGTGGATTAATTTATAACGGTCAGTACGCACGCCATAATGACGCGGTACAAAGGCCCAACCGGGATTTTCATAAAAGTGATAATAAATAGCATCACGAAAAGGTGCTGACATCTCTGTAGTATCTGCGTTTGGACTCATCAGGGGTACTAAACTTTTACCTTGCATATCACTTGGCGCTTTAACACCTGCAATATCAAGAAAAGTTTGTGCAAAGTCTAGGTTTTGCACTAAATCGTTATTCTCACTACCTGGTTTTATTTTACCTGGCCATTTAACAATCAACGGCATGTTAATTGAATCTTCATACATCCAACGTTTATCAAACCAACCATGATCACCTAAAAAGAAGCCTTGATCTGAGCTATAGATAACGATGGTATTTTCTTCAAGATTATTTTTTTTCAAATAAGCCATTACGCGGCCTAAGTTATCATCGATAGAATCTACAGAACGCATATAGTCTTTAATGTATCGTTGATAACGCCATTTTGTTCGAGCATCGCCTTGTGGTTTATTGTCGAAATAAGCTTTGTTTCCTGCTGCATAAGCTCGATTCCAGTTAGCCGCTTGTTCTTCATTTAAATAACCAGGTGGAGATAATTTTAAATCGCTCATCGTTAAATATTGTGCAATCGACATTTCTAAATCGGGGCTAAGCGATGCGGCACGACCTTTATGATCATCAAAAAGCGTTGTTGGCTCTGGAATTTCAATGTCTTTGTATTTATCAATATGATTTGGACCTGGTGCCCATTCACGGTGTGGCGCTTTATGTTGGTACATCAACATAAAAGGTTTGTTTTTATCACGTTTATCCAACCAGTCGATTGCTCGGTCAGTAATAACATCTGTGGTATAACCCGTGACTTCAACTTGACCAGTTTCACTTTTAAAGCGCGGATTATAATAACGTCCTTGACCAGGTAATATTTCCCAATGATCAAAGCCCGTAGGTTCACTATATAAATGCCACTTACCTATTAACGAAGTTTGATAACCCGCTTTTTGCAATAATTTTGGAAAAGTTTGTTGAGAACCATTAAAATCACCACCCCACTCGTTATTCATAAAGCCATTCTTATGGCTATGTTTACCAGTAAGGATAACCGCTCTACTTGGACCACAAATCGAGTTAGTAGCAAAGGCGCTACGAAACAACATTCCCTCACTGGCGAGTTTGTCGATATTGGGTGTTTTATTGATTTTTGAACCATACGCACTAATAGAGTGCGTGGCATGGTCATCAGCAAAAACAAACAATATATTGGGTTGTTGTTGTTCACTTGCACTTGCACTTGCACTTGCCGTCTGTAATAACGCTGAACAAACTAGTCCAAGTGAAACTTTCGTCAAATTTTTTATAAGTTACAGCCCCTATTTGCCAATTTTTACTGACAATTCAGTTGGTAATTTAGTTTCAATACCTGGGTGAGCAAAACCAATCTTTCTTCGGCTGATGACCGATGATTCAAGGCCATCGCCAGTTAAATAAGCATAAATAACAAATGGGGCTTGTTTTGGCATATCTAAATCAATTGTTAGTTGATTATCGCTAAGCGCTGACAAAGCATTTTTCACTGGTTGTGCTTTAGTTAATACCTTGCCGGTAGCATCTGCTGTAACTAACTGAACTGTCATGTTGGCATCTTTATAGGTATCATTTACCAAAGTTACTGGTACTGATACTTGCTGACCTGTCCGATAGAAATCTTCCGACCAAATATCAACATTAATAGCAATAGGTGCGAACGCATGGCGTCCCCACTCTGCCCAACGCGGCTCCATAATTAAATTAGGGATATCGATAAAGTTATCACACGTGGCACTCGCTTCTTTAATATCCCAGCTAGCTGGAATGGTATCTTTGTCGGTACATTTCCCTAGATACAAGAAGTGTTGTATACCTGCATATCCCCTGCGGGCACGCCAATAACCAGTCAGTTCAGAAACTACATAAGCATATATTTCTCGGCGTTGCTCAGCGGTAATATCAGCACCTTTTGTTAATAACCTATAAGCATCTTCAGCTATGGTTACCGGATCACTGCCATCTCGCGTTAACCATAACCAACCATATTCATTGTTTATGTAAGGGTGAAATCTAGCACCCGGACCATCGTAGGTTCTAAATATAATACCTTTGGTCATTGGTGGTAAACGAGAAAACGAGTCTAAATCGGCTAAGCCATATTCTTTATCATTACTGTTCATAAAGCCTGTGCCATTAAGCTTGTATGGATGCTCTTCTAATGGATCATTGGGCTTATCGGGCGCTTGGTAACTACCTGACTCCCATTGACGAGTTGAATCTAAATGGCGAACTAAGGGTACTGTTTCATATAGCAATGGATTATGATTTTCATTGGATGCATCCCACCAGCCAATAGAGGCATGATTCCAGTTTTCTTGCACCCAAGCTGCAAACTCTTTTTCTAGCTCTTTTAATGACCAGTTATTCGACGTGGGCATCCCCGGAATACCGAGTTTGACTGGCGCAAAAATGTGATATTCATCGGTAACAATAAAACCGAGCTCATCAGCTAGGTCATACCAAAAATTGGGCGCTCGACCAACATGAAAACGGAATGAATTCCAATGAAAGTCTTTTTGACCTGCCAGCAGCTTAGTTACCCAAGCTTTATTCCAAGGTAATTGTTTTCTGTCTTGATCTTCAAAAAAACGATGCAAGGCGATATTGGTTCCGCGCAAATAATATTTTTGGTTATTCAGATAAAAACCTTTATTTTTGCTGTCTACTTCATCACCACCACGCCACTGCACTTCACGCATACCAAAGCGTGTCGCACGATCATCAGAAGCTTTGCCTTCATGCTCAATTGTGCTGTGAGCAACATAAAGAAATGGCGACTCTGGCGTCCACAGGTTTACTTTATTTAAAGGAATATCTTGGCTAACAGTGACGGTTTCATTTGTTGATAACGCCACTACTTGTTGCTTCATTTCAGAAACAGTGTATTTACTTTGCCATTCATTGATTTGTTGCTTAACCGTTAATTCGATAGCTACATCACTATTATTACGAATAGTGGTATAAACCTTCGCTAACCCTTGCTCAATATTTGTTTCAACCTTGGTTCTGACAATGGAATATGAGCCCGTATAAACAATACTGACACTATCCCAAAGACCGGGGTACCAGCCAAGCTTTTCAAAATCACTGCCTACTGGAACAAACTCAGGCACAGATGAGTGCTCTGCACCTACGCGGATAACAAGTTCATTGCTTTTACCATACTTAATTGCATCAGATAAATTATACTCAGAAACGCTAAAAGCACCGTAATGCTCACCTAGCATTTGGCCATTTAGCCAAACTTTGGTTCCATATTTGGCTTTATGTAAACATAAATGTGAAAGTGCGCTAGCTTGCTCTGGTGCGGTAAAAGATTTTTTATACCAAAATGCTTCTCGCTCATCACTTTCCATACCCACCAGTTTAAAACTTGGTGTTGCTTCTGTTAATAAACCGGGCACTGGCGCTGAATGGTTATATTCTGCAGGAAAATTATCATCTAACCCTCCTTGCTCAACCTGCCATTGACCGTCAAGAGACTGTGTTTGACGAACCCTTTCACCGAAGTCAACATGACTATTCTGACAAGCTACTTGTGCATAGCTGCCTTGCATTTCACTGGTTTTGTGTTCAGATTCGGGAAAGTCTTTCATAAACTCATTAACATGAGGCTTTATAAAAGCGAGTAACGGTGTTTTAAACACCCAACCAAGTAGCATCAATAACAAAATTGCTAATACTATTTTTTTAAATATCTTCATTATTTTAGTTCTCAAGTAGATTGAACTACATGATGAAAGCGCGATAACCCGTTAGAAAACCTTGAAAAACGAATAAGTCAAAACCAAAAACCATCATTACTCCTCCTTCAAGACCACCTAAAGTAAACATAGGTAGAAATAACAATGCCGTAGATTTGAAGAGTTTATCGGACGGTTTTTTCTGGCATTTAAGAGTCACTTGATAAACCAAATGAAATACACCTGTAATCATAAATATAATGCCGTAATAAAATAGATATGGTCCTTGAAGGCCTGCATAAAGTCCGGCACCAAAACCATAAAAACCCATAGCAACAATCATTTCTTTGATATGCCAGATGACAGGTACAATTACTGAAATTTTGATGGCTTGCGAGTAATCACTGCCGTAAATACGAGCACCAACATAAGAGGCCGCAGCGCCGAACATAATACAAGCAAATAAAATCAACCCTGATAAATTACGCAATGATAGCGGTAAACCTATTTGCCAACCGTAATCGTAAATTACCGTCATTATAATTGCGGTAAAAATCACGCCATAAGCTACACGCCATTGGCTAGGAACATTATTTAAAAACCAATTCATTCGAATACTCCTACTTAGTTGTTGCTGTAGGTTGGCTAACCTCAACTTCCATTGCACTTAAACGTGTTTTTAACTCTTGATATATGTCTTGCATATTAGCCTTATCAATCAAATTTATTTGCTCTAACGGGTCATTTTTAAGATCAAATAATTCATCTTTCTTACCACGTTTATAATCAATTAACTTATAGCGTTTGGTTCGTAATGCTAACTGTTCAGGAACGGGATAAGGATAATCCTCGTAATACTTATATAACCAAGCATCACGCAAGGTTTCATCTTTATCTTCTAATACTGATACCGCGCTTTTTCCTTGCATTTGATCAGGTACTTCGATCCCCGCAAGTTCTAAAAAGGTTGGTGCCATATCTAAATTAAGTAGCATTTCTTGCGAACGTCTACCTGGATTTTTAATACCATTAGGGTAACGAACGATAAAAGGAATTCTTATCGATTCTTCATAAGACCAACGTTTATCAATCAAACGATGTTCTCCCCACATATAACCATTATCACCAGCAAAAACCACAATAGTATTATCGCTAAGCCCTAATTCATCGAGCTTATCTAATACCAGACCTATTTGTTGATCCATCGCCATTGCTGTTTCTGCGTAATCTTTCATTTTTTCTTCAAGCGGATCCCAAAGAAAGTGCTTAAAGTTGCCATCAGCAAAGGCTAACCAAGAATCGGCTTCTTTAGGCAGGGTTACTTTTTCATCGTCATAGCGCCCAGCTAAATTTGTCGGCGGGGTCATAGGTAAATGTAAGGCTTTGTGAGAAAGGTAAAGAGCAAAAGGCTGATCTTTATTGTTTTCAATGAACTTTAATGAGAAGTTGGTTAAATCTTCGGTGATATAACCATTAATGTTAACGCCCTCTATAGGTGACTCACCCAGTTTTAATTTTTTACCATTAACTATATAAGGAGTGCCATAGTAAGCTCCTTGGCCGCCCATATGTTCAAAACTGATAAACTGGTCTACACCACGTAACGTTGGTAAACCTCCTGGCATGTGCCATTTTCCGATAAAAGCAGTGCTATAACCTGCCTTTTTCAAGTGTTCAAAATAGGTAACGTTTTTATTATCCCAAACGGTAAAGTTATTTTGTACACCATGTTGTTGTGGATATTGCCCAGTTAAAAAACTCGCACGTGACGGGCTACATAAAGAAGAGGTAACAAAAGCATTTTCAAATAACACTCCTTCATTGGCTATGCTATCGATGTTCGGTGTTTCAATAAAAGAATGCCCCATTACGCTCAAATAATCCCAGCGATGGTCATCCGCTAAAATAAAAACAATATTGGGTTGTTTATTTTTACTTTCCTCTGCCATAACTGAAGCAGTTAAAGCTGGAACTATTAGTGTAATTAAGACGAAAAGTAGTTTCATGTTATTTCCATTTCTTGGCTGTTAGTCATAACATATGAAAACAAGCTGAAGCTGACCTGAATTCTCTTCTTTTGTATGAAATCGAATTAAAAAAGGCTATTTACTTCCACCAAAATGACGGAGTAAATAGCCTTTCAAATAAATTATTAAGATTCGTTACTAAGAACTAATTACTCAACAGTAAAATACCCCGTGAGTAGGTCAGCTTTAGCAGAAGAGCCACCAACATAAACTTCATATGTCATTTTTTCTACCTGCCACTCTTTCGCTTCTGGGTTGTACCAAGCCATGTCTTTCGTCGCTACCTCAAGTTCAACAACCTTACTTTCACCCGCTGCAAGTGAAATACGGTTAAAGTCTCTTAACAATTTAACTGGACGATCAACACTTGAGTTAGTAAAACCTATATAAAGTTGAATAATTTCATCACCAGCTACTCTACCGCTATTCGTTACCGTTACAGAAACGTTAAGGCTGTCAGTATCACTAAGCTCTGAATTATCAATGGTTAAGTCAGTGTAATCATAATTGGTATAACTTAAACCAAAACCAAACGGGTAAGCTGGCTCTATGCCTTTTTTATCAAATAAAGTATAACCATGGTAATAACCGTAAGTTATTTTTTCAGTGTAAGGAGTGAAATAAGGGTAATCACTTGCTTGTTTAGCAATGCTAAACGGTAATTTACCACTTGGATTAACTTCGCCATAAAGGATATTAGCAAGTGCGTTACCGCCTTCCATGCCGCTGTACCATGAAAATAATATGGCAGGTACTTCATCGTTCCAAGCCGACATGTCAATACCACTACCACCAACATAAACAACGACTAGGTTTTCATTCGTTTTAGCTAATGCTTTAATTAAGGCTTCATCTTCTGGCAGTAGTTTTAAACTTTCGCGATCGCCGCCTTCAGCTTTTTCACCTATTCTTTTTCCAAGTCTTGCGGCTTCGTTGGCTTCATCTGATGCCAGTAAAAACTCACCTTCATCAACGTAAGTATAACCAACCACGACTACAACTTGATCCGCCTTTTTAGCTAAAGCCTTACTTGCATTTAAATCAGATGCGTTGTCTAGCACAACCTTATTACCTAATTTTTTATTGTAATCAGCGATACCTTGGTATGGTGTAATAACATAAGGTTCAAAGGTACCACTACTGCCCTTGTCACCAGTATTTTCTATGTCAGCCAAACGGCCAATAACAGCAACAGTTTGTTTTGACTGTTTAGAAAATGGTAACACTTGTCCCGTTGAATTTTTACCATCTTTGACATGATTGTTTTTAACCTCACTATTCTTAAGAAGTACCATACCTTTTTCAGCAGCTTCTTTAGTTAAAGCAATCGAATCAGGTGTAGCAATAATAGAGTCAGGGTATTCCATTGGATCGTTAGCTAAACCAAATTTCAATTGTGTTCTTAAGGTATCAAAAACCAATTCATCAATTCTAGCTTCAGTAAATTCACCATCAGAAATCGCTTGTTTTATGGTGTCGTGTTGATAATGTTGTTGAAATGGCATTTCAACATTAAGACCGGCATTAATACTGGCAACGGCATCGTGGGTACCGTACATAAAGTCATTGATAACAAAGCCTTCAAAGCCCCATTCATCTCGAAGGATATCAGTTAATAAGTACTTATTATTACCGGCATAAACACCGTTAACTTTATTATATGAAGACATAATAGAAGCAACATTGCCGTCTTGTACTATTTTTTTAAAATGCGGTAAATAGACTTCACGTAAGGTACGCTCATCAACAACAACATCAACAACAAAACGTGAGTTCTCAATACTGTTTAAGGCAAAGTGTTTAACCGTTGACATGACATTATGTTTTTGGAGTGATCTTGTTGCTTCTAGGCCCATTTCACCCATTAACCAAGGATCTTCAGAGTAAACTTCTTGAGCACGTCCCCATGCTGGGTGACGTAATAAGTTAACCGTTGGTGTACCGGTATAGTTAACACCACTAGCTCGCATCTCTTTGGCAATAACCTCATAAATTCTGCTTTCCATTTCTAAATCAAAACTGGCACCACGAGCCATTGATATAGGGAATGAGGTTACGCCTTTTTTATCGCCCATTGTGCGTTCTTTATTAGATTTAACGCCACGAGGACCGTCTGAAAAGGCAAAACGAGGAATGTTCAGGCGCTCGTTACCTGCAACATAAAAATGAGGTAGACGATCAAATAACATATGATTAATACCGAGCGTAGCTATGCCATCGCCCATGGTTTGGCCATACATTTGCTCGATTTTTTCATCTAGGGTCATCTTTGAAATAAGTTCAAGGGTTAACTTATCTAAGTCTTTAGTATCGCTAATATCTGGGAACTTAGATTTATCAAACGCAACAGGGTGAACAGTATAATCATATGCCCGATATATAAAAAAACTTATTACAGCCGATAGTGCTAACAATGAATAGCCTAGCCCTTTGATAATCTTTCTTATTTTCATGTTATTTCCTTGCAAATAAACAAACCAAAGCCGCAAAAGTTGACTTTATATACATTAACTATAAAAAACCAACCTGAAAACAATATGAATAGCGAATACCAATAGGGATAAATTATTGGCCATATATTTAAAATTTAAGCTTCGTCGCTCCATGACATCCTGTCACCGCGACATACCGTTCATCCTGAACATAAAAAAAACCGAACCAGCATATTGCGAAGTTCGGTTAAAACAGCTAATTAGCTGTTGGGAAAACTAAAATCTTTACTATTTTGTCAATTGTGGTCTCGACGCAACCTCAATGCCATGGTGTTTGAAACCAACTTTCCGTTTATCTATTACGACAAATTTCTCACCATTTTGGTAAGTTAGTTGAGCAAACAACACGAATTTTTTCCGCGCTGGAATAGTAATCCCTAATTCAAACGACTGCTCGCCATTTGTTTCAATACTGACCTTGACACGTTCTGACTTCTCTAGAACGTTACCTTCCTCGTCCGTAGCAAATAGTTGCACTTCACCATTAACCATCTGTTGATGATCATTAATAACAATGAGTGGAATTTCAGCTAAATCACCACGTTGATAATCATCGGTCCATTTATTGATATAGACGATAGCCGGTGACCAAATATTTTTACTGTATTCGTGCCACCTAGGCTCCATCACCAAATGTTCAAGATCAACAAAGTTGTCACTGGTAAATGAACGACCCGGTTTAGAATGACCTAAATATGTAAAGTGCTGTACGCCTTGATAACCACGTTTTGCCCGCCAAAAGCCTGTTAAACCCGCTTGTAAATAAGCCCAAGCTTCTCTGCGAGTATCAGTAGTATTATCATCACCTAATAAGCGCGGGTATATTTCATCCGTCAATCTTGTTGCACTGCCATCACGGTTTAGCCATAACCAACCAAATTCATTGATAATATAAGGGTTATGATCTGAAGGGTAAGTCACTTGCACAATACTTCTAGGATCTAAAGGCCCTTTATGTTGACCAGGATTATTATCCAAAGATTCAATACCTTCACCTTGATTACCGCCAAGCAAAGCCAGCATGGCATTAAAGTTCGCAGAAAAAATATAAGGGTGATCTTCAATCGGATCATCACCATGATGCGGTTTTTGCCAGCCGCCATTTTCCCATTGTCGCGTTGGATCTAAATGACGAACATTGGTGATGGTATCGAAAGACTTCATATCCGTTGTTTCATTAGAGGCACTCCACCAAGCAATCGATGGGTGGTTCCAGTTTTCTTGAATCCAACTAGTAAATTCTTTTTCTAATTCAACCATTGACCATTCAGAATTCGGTTGATCGAATTTATGAGCAGCGGTATCTTTCATTTTGTTCATTAGGCTCCAATAGGCAAATTCATCATCTATTAAAAAGCCTTCTTCATCAGCGATGTCGTACCAAAAATTAGGCAAACGACCTATGCTAGTACGAAATAAATTCCAATGATATTCTTTAGGGTAAGAGGTATATAATTTACGCACCCAAGCTTCATTCCACGCAAGCGTTCCTGCGTCAGGGTCTTCAAAAAAACGACCTAATGAAAAGTTTGAACCGCGAAGATACGTTTTATTACCATTGAGGTAAAAACCGCGTTCGTCACCGCCTTTCCATTTAACCGAGCGGAAACCAAATCGAGTGGCTTGATCATCAATCACAACATTAGCTAGTTTTATCGTTGTATCAGCAACATAAAGAAACGGCACCTCAAGTGTCCATAACTTCATATCATTTACAGAGACTGTTTGCTCAATGGTTTTGGTCTCTCCGGCCGCTAATGTTATATTTACAGTCGTTTCATTTGATGCGTTAGTGTTCGCTTTCCACTCTCGTAAACTGTTTACAACTTCAAGTGTTACACTGCTATCACTATTGTTCTTTATAGTATTTTTTATGGTAGCGATACCGGTATTAATATCGGTTTCAACTTTACTGCGGACAATGGTTTGCGCACCAGTAAATAATAAGTTAACGTCATCCCAAATCCCTGGCATCCAGTATTCTTTTTCATTGTCTTGGCCGGTTGGAATAAATTCAGGTACTTGACTACGCTCCGCGCCCACACGAATCACAATCTCGTTGCTTTCGCCCCATTTAATGGCCTGTTCAAGATTAAATTCAGCTTGGGTAAATGCGCCATAATGGTCGCCGATTTCAACCCCATTTAGCCACACTTTAGCGCCATACTTAACTTTTGCAATACATAACAAAGCCGTGTCTTTTGTTGATTCTGGTGCGTCAAAGCTACGTTTATACCAAAAAACATCACGCTCTTCATTCGGCTGACCTAAACCATTAAAAGCAGGTTGAGCATCCGCTAGTAAGCCTGGCACTGCTGCAGTGTGATTATATTGTGCTGGCTGCTCGTTATTTAAAGCGCCCTGTTCTACTTGCCATGTACCATTAAGCGAAACATACAGGCGTGTTTGTTCACCCCAGTTATATTGCCCTGCTGTACCACCACATCCGATTTCAGGTTGTGCACCAAGAATTTCAGCGAGATGGTTACTCTTATTTTCTGCTACATGAGGTTGGGAAAAACGTTCATACTTACCATCAACCATTAATGGTGACCATAAAGGCCATGATAAAATAACTAATAACAGCAAGGTAAATATTGTGATGAAAAACCATTTAAAACACTTCAACAAAATCCGCATTGAATACTCCTTGGAAACCGGCACTTTAACTCATAATTTGATTTGTACTGGAGTAGTGTAAAAAAGTTTTCTGAATTAGATCTGAATCACGAGTACTTTTTGATAACACTATGTGATTAGGTTAAATGGGAAGCTTGAACAGATATTAAGTGCCATATATACGGTATCTAAGGCACTTACTTAAAGCATAGGAGATATAAAACGATTACTTAAAAATAGGCTGAGCGGTTTTATCGATAATGGCACCTGAAAATTGCACCACTGCTCCTGCAACTTGATGAGCATGCTTAGCAGAAATATCAGCAGAATGCCCTTTCATTCTAGAAGCCAAATATGTGCCATTAAAAGAATCCCCTGCTGCTGTGGTATCTGTTGCTTTTACTGCGGTTGTAGGTACTAAAACTGATTCATTTCCAGTACAAACTAAACAACCTTCAGGGCCCATTTTAATAACCAATTCTTTAACACCTAAGTTTTGATAATAGGCTTGGCATTGCTCAAGCGTTAAACTTGAATTAAAAAGTTGTTCGTCATCAAATGTCGGTAAAACAATGTCACAAAAACTGGCTGTTTTGTCAAAACACTGTCGAGCAACGTTTGCATCTGGCCAATTGCGGGGTCGATAGTTACTGTCAAAAACCAACTTACCGCCTCGTATTTTATATTCGTCAAAAAATTCCCATAATCGTTCTAGAACTTGTGCTGAATACAGTGACAGCGTAATACCGCTTAAGTAGATATAGTCAAACTCCATCAGTTGTGATAATAAAGCTTGGGTTTGCTCAAGTTCAAACAGTTCACGAGCAGGAGACTCTTTTCGCCAATAGGAAAACTCACGTTCACCATCAACAAAGGTTTGAATGGCATATAAACCGGGCACACGATTAGGAACTTGAGCGATTAATTGCGTGCCTACTTGTTCATCTTGCCAAGCGTTTAGCATTTCATAGCTCCACTTGTCATCACCTAAAGCGGTAACATAATCAACGTTAACCCCTTGGCGAGCCATATAAATAGCAGTGTTTAAGGTGTCGCCACCAAAACTCAGTGTTTGTGCGCCGAAAGCGCCATCTGATTCATTTGACAATTCTAACATGCACTCGCCAATAGAAGCGCAACGTAAAGGGTGTTTAGATGTCATCATATCCTTTAATTTCTCTAATTATTTATAACGTTTATAAGGGAGGGCTTTATTTTTCTACGGCTTCAGTCATATCTATACCGGCAAATTTTTTCATTAACCAGCTCATTAAGTGTGCCGTTTTAACAGGCATTAAACGATATAGCTTATCAATAAATTTACAATCAGATCCGACAAGAATGCGTGATTTATCTTTTTCTATGCCTTTGATAATAGCTTTAGCAGCGTCCTCTGCCGTAACACCCACTTTTTTGTCGTCTTGTTCGGCGGCGGCTAATTTCGCTTTCTCACTCATATCGGGTGCATTATTGGTAATATTAGTTTGCACGGCACCCGGATAAACAACGCTGACACCGACATTGGTGTCAGCAAGTTCAACCATCAAACCTTCGGTCATTAGCTTAACTGCGGCTTTACTGGCACCATAAATTACTTGCCCTGGAAAAGGCATATACCCACCCATACTAGAGATATTAACAATACGGGCCTGATTACTTTGTTTCAATGCCGGTAAAAAAGCCCGCGTCATATAAACAACGCCCCACCAGTTAACATTAAAAATACGCTCCATGTGCTCAACAGCTAAATTTTCAACGTGACTAAAGGGCTGAATAATACCGGCATTGTTAATAATGCTATCAACTTGACCATGCAAAGTAACAACGGCTTTAGCTGTAGATTGCACTTGCTCATTGTCGGAAATATCCACAATATGACGACTAAAGCGAGATTTATTTTCACTGTTTTCCTGAATAAGCAATTGCTCTGTTTCAATCAAAGCTTGTTCGTTATAGTCAGCCGCCGCGACAATTGCGCCTTTTGCTGCTAATTGTAACGTTAACTCACGACCTATACCTGAGCCTGCACCTGTTACTACAATAACCTTATCTGTTAAATTCATTTAGTTTTCCACCAGCAAATTAAGTTTATTTAAATTAGTTAATAACACTAAAGGCAATAAATGAAATCAACCTGAAGTAACTGTTTCAAGTTCGGCTGAGCAATGAAGTAATTGTTCAGATTCAGTTTCTTTTTCTGTTTCTTTTAAGAATAATAAACATAACGTAGGTACTGCACCTAAGGTCATCATGGTGCCAATCGCTAAGCCAAAGATAATAACGCTAGCCATTGAATAGAAGAGTGTTTCTGCCATTAACATCAAAGGTATAAATGCTAGAATGGTAGTTGCTGTGGTTATCAGAATGGGTCTTAAGCGATTTAAACTCGCTGACGATATAGCATCTATTTTACTTAAACCAGCATTTTGCTCTGCTGTTATTTTATCAATTAAAACAATCGCATTATTAATAATAATGCCGGCTAAGGATAAAAATCCAAGGGCACCTATAAAATCGAAATTAGCACCTGTAATATATAGACCTAAAAAGCCACCAGAAAAAGCTAACGGTATGGTAAGTACCACGATACCTGTTTTACGAAAGGATGAAAATTGTGCCACTAAAAGACAGAAAACAAGCCCGAAAAACAAAGGTAATGTTATAAACAATGTACCGGCACTGTCAGCAAACCCTTCTAATTCTCCCCCTAACTCAATACGGTAACCTTCAGGTAAATTATTAGTGATGTCTTGAATTTTTTCATCCCAAGCTGCCTGTAGTTCTGGCGCTTTCATGACATTATGTTGACCGCCGACGGTAATGTTTTTTTCCATGTTCCGCCTAGCAATACTACCAAATTGAGGCACCATTTCGATGCTCGCAACTTGGGATAACAATACGTATTCACTATTAGCACTTGATGTGAAAATTTTAACGTTATCGAGCAGATTACTAGCTTCTTTAACATTTATAGCATCATGTTTAAGTTTAACGATCACTGGAATTAAGGTGTCACCTCGCCTAATTTCAGTCACTTTAGCACCAGTAAAAACGCCGTTTAAGGCATTTGAAATTGACTGATAACTGATACCCGCTCGGCGCACTTTTGCTTGGTCAATATCAACACGAAAACGTTTGGTTTTATTTTGCCAGTTATTAGAAACATTAACAGCACCAGGAATAGACGCTAAAGCATTTTCAGCTTTTAATGCTAACTCATACAATACATCAGCATTCGGTCCACTAAAACGTAACTGCACAACGCCTGGCGGTACAGTACCACGGGCAATAAGCTGCGGTTTCACTCTCGCTGAGGGTATATTTTGTGCGCTAAATTGTTTGATTTTACTGAGCATCATTTTAGCTTCATCAGCCGAGTGAGTGTTAACAATAATAAAGCTACGATTAGGGGCAGGATTTGACGGTGAAATTGATAAGAAAAATCTAGGTCCACCTGAGCCAATATAAGAAGAGACATAGTCAACTTCTGGATTTTGCGTTTCATCCATTAACCAGTGTGTTAGTTTCTGGCTAGCATTTTTTGTTTGATGCACATTATAGCCTGCTGGAACGTCTAAATAAACCAACACTTCAGAGCGAGAAGACGTTGCAAACATTTCAACGGGTACCAAAGAAACGATAGCCAGTGAAAAAACAAAAACGCCAGCAATCATGCCTAGAAATGCTTTGGGAAATGTTAGTACTTTAGCAACAAACTTTTGATAAAAAGGTAATAATATAAAGGGTTTTTCTTTCTTTTTATCCGAGATAAAACGCACGGCTAAGAGTGGCACTATTGTTAACGATAAAACCCAAGAAATTAATAACGATATCGACACAACTTGCGCGAGCGAACGGGTATATTCACCGGTAGTACCGTTGGCTATCAGAATTGGCGCGAAAGCTAATACTGTTGTTAACGTTGATGTTAACAGCGGTAAAGCTAATTCTTTACAGGCATCAATAGCGGCATCATATCGTTTAGCCCCTTGATGTAGGCGTAAATGAATATTCTCAGTAATCACAATACCATTATCAACCAGCATGCCTAGGCCAATGATTAAACTCGCTAAAGAAATAAATTGCAGATCAATTTCCATGAAAAACATCACTAATAAGGTAGCTAAAATGGTTATAGGCACAGTTACACCAACGATTAAGCCTTCGACCAAACCTAAGGAAATGATAACCACTAATAGAACAATAGCTAACGTTTGATATAAACTAGATTTAACATCATTGATTGATTTACCAACCACATCCGGTTGAAACGTCGCTAGCGACAGTTTCATACCAATAGGAAGATTGGCATCCGCTTCAAATAACAGCTTTTTAAGGCGAGGTCCTACTTCCAGAATATTACGGCCTTGCTGCATTGAGGCTGCGATAACAATGGCTGGTTTACCATTGTAAAAAGCCAAGTCACTCGGTGGCTCGCTAAAACTTTGCCTGATAGAAACATAATCTTTTAAGGCTAAAATACCGCCACCTTGATTAGCATTAATCTCTATATCTTGTATGTCATCAATTGATGTTAATTTACCGCTCGTTTCTACGGTAATTTCTCTATGAGGTGTGTACAGTTTACCTGAAGGAATAATGGTATTTTGATCTTGTATCGCTTGCATAGCTCCGGCAATATCAATACTTTGGCTTTCAGCTAGACTTGGCAGCGCCTCTAAGTAAACCTTCTCTTCTTGCACGCCATATAACGACACACGGCGAATACCATCAACGGTATAAATTTTATCTCTTATACTACGTGCATGTTCACGCAACTCATCCATAGCCCAACCATCACCAGTTAATGCTGCGGTTACAATAGCTACATCTCCAAAGTCATCATTCATAAAAGGACCTTGCACACCTTGGGGTAATGACGCTTTAGTATCTGCTAACTTGCGACGTACTTTATCCCAAATCTTCTCAAAATCAGGCAAGTGCTCATAGGCTGAAATAGTAACAATTGACTGTCCTGTAGTTGAGGTAGAGTTAATAAACTCAATCTCACCTATTTCACGTAAACGTTCTTCTATTTTTTTAGATATCAGGTTTTCCACTTGCTCTGGAGGTAAACCTGGAAATTGGGTGATTATTAATGAGCGATTAATACGTATGGATGGATCTTCTCTACTAGGGAAATCACTGTAAACTGAAAAACCGAGGAAAATAACCAAAACAAGCAATACCCAGGTCATACGGCCATTATCTAGTGCTATTTTTGTAATATTCATAAAAACTTCCTTCTGCTAAACACTAAATTTAATGACTAACCTGATTTGATTGATATAAACTCACCACCTGACCATCACGTAAAAATTCAGCGCCAGCAATACATATAATTTCACCTGCTGATAAACCACTGTTCACTTTCAATGTATTGATATCAATAACTTCAGTTTCAATTTTTCTGGCGTGTACTTGTTGGCTATTGCTATCAAAAACAAATACGCGCTCTTCATTGTTAGCAGCAATAATTACCGCTGATTCTGGAACTAGAATAATTTCATTTTTGTGGCTAACATCAATAAATACATCGGCAGCCATACCTGACTTTGTGTTTAGATCGGGTGACACAATGGTGGCACTAACCGGAAAAGCGCCTCGAACATCAGCTTTAAAGCCAAGCTTTGTCACTAAAGCTTGCTGTTTAGATTCGCCTAGTACTGGGATACGAACATTGAGTTTTCTTCCCTGTGTTATTTTTCCAATTAAGTTACTGGGCACCAAAAAAGAAACTTCAAAGTCGTTTTCCCCTTGAATTTCCAACACAGGTTGACGCGCTGATAGTTCTTCAAATGACTGAAAATCACGTCTAGTGATCATGCCTGAATACGGCGCTTTTAAAACGGTATTAGTTAAATCTCGCTGTGCCAATGAGAGTTTAGACTCAGATAATAAAACAGAACTTTGAGCCTGTTCATATTCGGCTAAAGCACTATCCATAGTATTTTGATTAATTATTTTTTTATCAAAAACTGATTTTTGTCGAACATAATTTTCTTTACTCTTTTTAAATTGCGCATTTGCACTGGCAAGCTCTGCTTGTGCTTGTTGAACGCGAAACTTATAAGGTGTTGAGTCGAGTGCGGCAAGCGGTTGATTTTGTTCAACGTGATCTCCCACTTCAACATTTAAGGTAAGTAATTGTCCTGAAATTTGAAAGGATAAATCTGAACGCTTTACCGCTTTTATATAGCCAGAAAGTTTACGTTCTAAAGAAGATATTTCAGGATTAATTTTAAGATATTTAATCGCTTTTATAGGTTCAGGTAGGCTTTTTGTTTCAACAACCTCACTACAACCTGAAACCAATATCAGCGAAAAAAAAAGCGCTAGCGGAGATTTATAACAAGAGCGTGCTTTTTGAGTGAACATAAAACCTTCCAATAAGTATAAGAGTTATCTCATCAATATTATCGTGCAAGCCTTAAAACAATCTGAATGGGCACTCCAATTATAGAACTAGTAGTTTAATTTTCTGCAACATAACTTTGTTCATAAGGCCAGTTAGGTGCAGTAAAGACCCCGCCATCAACCCAAATGGTTTGCCCCGTAACAAAACTTGAAGCAGGAGTTGCTAGAAACTCTACTGCATTAAAAATATCTTCAGGAAAACCAACTCGACCAAGAGGTGCTACTTTTCCCCACGTATCAGCATAATCAGGGGCTTCTTCACGGGTGCGCGCAATTTCAATACCACCAGGTGCAACACAATTAACGCGTATTCCATACTTACCCAATTCAATAGCTGCTGAACGAGTTAACATTTCCATGCCACCTTTTGATGCAGTGTAATCAACTAAATTAGGAAATGGTGCTTTATTACAGCCAGAGCCAATATTTACGATAGCACCACCAGATTTATGCTCAACCATTACACGTGCAACGGTTTGGGAAAAAAGAAAACAGCCTTTAAGATTGGTGCGAATAACTTTATCCCAGTCTTCTTCTTTTAATTCAAGAAAAGGCGCCCAAGTTTGGCAGCCCGCATTATTCACTAATAAGCTTGGAGCTATAGAGAAATATTGTACAACTTGCGCAACAAAATCATTCACTTGCTCACTGTAACCAACATCACAGCGTTGATAAAAAGCACGTTGACCTGTTTGTTTTATTGCTTGGGTTACATCAATAGCACCTTGCTCATTACCAGCATAAGTAATGGCAACATCCCAACCTGCCTTAGCAAGTGAAACCGCCAGTTCCGCGCCAATCCCAGAACTACCACCGGTAACAATAGCAAGTTTTGTATCAGCATCTGTTGATTGAGAAAGATAAGAGTTAGTCATAATAAATCGCTTTGATCAGTGTGAAATTACTAATCACTATATCGTTAACGCTGATAGAAAAACCAAGCCCGTCATGTAGTAATGCCAGTACTTTTTTAACGTTGTTTTCTTTTAATTAGATCAATTCATACAAAAAAATATCAGTTAAAAAAGTATTGGTACTGGTTTATCAAGCATGGGGAATTCTTATTCAATAGGCTTATGCTTAAGTAACAATTAACAACAAGAGAACATTCATGTCTTTACCTCCACAATCATTAAACTCGAAAGTAGCGCTAATAACAGGCGGTAGTCGTGGTATTGGCTATGGCATTGCTGAGCAATTCATCTTAGCTGGAGCAACCGTTATTATCACAGGTCGTAATGAAAACACGTTAAAAATAGCCTGTCAGCAATTGGGGGATAATGCTTATTATCGCGTTAATGACATTGACGACTCTTCACAACGCCAACAACTGGTTGATGAACTAGAAGCGACATTCAAACATATTGACATTCTTGTTAATAACGCCGGACAACATTGTAAAAAGCCCGCATTAGAAACCAGTGAAGAAGAGTTTGCAGCTGTGCTTGAAACTAACTTAATTGGCGTATTTTCCTTAACTAAGCTGTGTTTACGAAAAATGATCCCACGCGGTATCGGCTCAATTATCAATATCAGCTCAATGTCGGCTCTATTTGGTTTACCACAAGTGGCAGCCTACAGCAGTTCTAAAAGTGGTTTATTAGGATTAACCCGAACGCTAGCTTCTGAATACTCAGGCACAGGCGTACGTATCAATGCAATCGCGCCGGGTTTTATCGAATCTAAAATGTTTTTAGATATTATGGCAAAAGATCCGCAAAGAGAAGAACGTATATTGCAACGAACACCAATGAAACGTTTTGGTTCTCCCACTGATATAGGTCACGCAGCTACTTTCTTAGCCTCTGAAGCCGCCTCTTTTATTACTGGCATTTGTTTACCTGTAGATGGTGGCAACTCAATCGGATTTTAAAATTAAAGCGAGGGTTTAAGATGAAAAACACAGCAAGCAATGTAGAAAATATCGCACAATCAAGCGCTAAACCGAATGAGACTAAACCGAGTGCTTTTAAGCAGTTGTTGGCATCGTTATTACCCGGCATATTTTTAATCGGTTATAACGTTGGTACCGGTAGCATTACTTCCATGTCAAAGGCTGGGGCAAATTTTGGCTTAGACTTACTATGGGCTTTATTACTCAGCTGTTTTATGACCTACTATTTAATGTCATTAGCAAGTCGTTACACCATGATTACTGGCATGACTTTACTTGAAGGTTTCCGCCGCCAGATAAATAAACCTTTTGCCTTATTCACGCTAGTTATTTTATCTACCATTATTGTTAGTGCGTTAATGGGGGTATTGGGTATTGTTGCCGATGTACTAAATGTCTGGACTGAAACTTTGCTTGAAGGAGGAATATCCACAACTTGGTGCGCATTATTTATTGCAGCAATGGTTTACCTACTGGTATTTTCTGGCGACACTAAAAGCTTTGAAAAAATTCTTGCTCTACTCGTTGCTACCATGGCGTTAGCTTTTATCACCACAATGTTCATCGAGTTGCCTTCTTTAGCTGAAATTGGTCAAGGCCTCATCCCCAAGCTTCCACAGAGTGCTGATGGCAGTGATAATAACTCCTTTGTTGTTATGGCTGGCATGGTAGGCACCACTGTATCTGTTTTTGTCTTAGTAATACGTACTGGCTTAGTAAAAGAATTAGGTTGGAAAATAGAAGATGTTGCCATAGAAAAGCGCGATGCAGGTGTTAGTGCCACTTTAATGTTTATTGTTAGTGCAGCTGTGATGATAACCGCAGCAACAACACTGCATAAACAAGGCCTGCATCTTAACCGTATTTCCGAAATGATTCCCATGCTTGAACCCTTATTTGGCGACTTTGCTTTGAACATATTTGTTATTGGTGTAATCGCTGCGGGCATCTCTTCTCACCTCCCAAACTTACTGGTTATTCCTTGGATCATCAGTGATTACCAAGGGGTCGATCGCAATGTAAAAACAAAGCGTAATCGGCTACTACTTTTGGCTCTATCATTAGCCAGTTTATTTGGTGTAATTGTTGGCGTGAAACCAATATTTTTAATGCTAATGTCGCAAGCCTGTATTGCCATGGTATTACCAATCGTACTAGGTGGCTTGATTTATCTAACTAGCCAAAAGAGCATTATGGGCCAACATATCAACACCAGAAAAGACTATGCCATTCTTGCTGGTATTTTGGTGTTTGCTCTCTACATGAGTAGCTTAGCTGTACAGGGGTTAATTACAGACTTAAGCAAACTCTAACACCGATAATTTACTCCAGAAAGCTTAGCCCAGTGACAAATATCGCTGGGCGTTACAAACAAACACGACAAACAATCGTTAACTTTTATTTAAGGTATATTTTATGAAATTAGGATTTGGCCTATATAGGCATCAATTAAATGCCGAGCATTACGACTTTGCTAAACAATGTGGTGCCACGCACTTGGTAGTACATTTATGTGATTATTTTAATAAAGAAAACTCAACAGAGAAAGAACAACAAGATTCTAACCAACCCGTTGGTGGAACTGGCGGCTGGGGTGTTGCTAAAGGCGATGCCGATCCTATTTGGACGTTAGAAGGTTTAACAAAACTAAAAGCCGAAGTAGAGTCACACGGTTTGAAAATTTGGGCAATTGAAAATTTCGACCCTGCGATGTGGAGCGACATTTTATTAGACGGTCCTAAAAAAGAGCAACAAATGCAAGGCTTACAAGACATTATTCGTAATGTTGGCAACGTTGGTATTCCTGTTTTTGGCTATAACTTCTCTTTAGCTGGTGTTTGTAGCCGTCAAGTAGGCCCTGTTGCCCGTGGTAATGCTAACAGTGTTTATATGCGCGAAGTAGATGAAACCCCCATTCCAAATGGCATGGTTTGGAACATGCAATTACCAACTGATAATAAAGGTGTTGCGCCAACAGGTGATCAAGACTTCATTCCTCATGATGTACTTTGGCAACGTCTGCAATGGTTCTTAAAGAACTTAGTTCCAGTAGCCGAAGAAGCTGGTGTGCGTTTAGCTGCACATCCTGATGATCCACCTATGCCAATTGTGCGCAAATCACCTCGATTAGTTTATCAACCTGATATGTATCATAAGTTATTAGATATGCAGCCGAGTCACAGCAACAGTCTAGAATTCTGTTTAGGTACCATTGCTGAAATGACTGAAGGTAATGTCTATGAAGCAGTAGATACTTTTAGCAAGCGTGAAGCGATTAGTTATATTCATTTTCGCAATGTTCGCGGCAAGGTTCCAAACTACGATGAGACGTTTATCGACGATGGCGATATCGATATGGTGAAAGTATTAGAAATACTTAAAGCGAATAACTATGACGGCATTCTTATCCCTGATCATACGCCTCTTATGACTTGTGATGCCCCTTGGCATGCAGGCATGGCATTTGCGATGGGATTCATGAAAGCGGCCTTTGCGCAAGTAATGGGTAAAGAATAGGTTTCAGTATGAAAACATTCATTAACGAAAATTTTTTATTGCAATCAGATACAGCCAGACAGTTGTATTTTAACTATGCTGCTGATTTGCCCATTATTGATTACCATAATCATTTGCCGGCTCAAGATGTTGCCAATAATCGACAATTTGCCAACATCTCAGATGCATGGTTAGAAGACGATCATTATAAATGGCGTGCCATGCGTGCTATGGGCATTAATGAAAAATATTGTACTGGTAACGCCTCTGCTAAAGATAAGTTTATGCAATGGGCAAAAATAGTACCTTACACCATTGGCAATCCTTTATATCATTGGACTCATATGGAGCTACAGCAGCCATTTGGCATTCTAGAGATGCTTAACGCACAAACTGCTGATGGTATCTATCGAAAAACTAATGAATTGTTAGCACAGCCTGAATTTTCTAGCCAAGGTTTACTTAAGCAGCGCAAGGTAGAAGTAATTTGTACTACCGATGACCCAGCCGATTCACTGCAGCACCATCAAGCCTTTGCTCAGCTAGCCCCTGGTGTACAAGATAATGGCTTAACTATGTTACCGACCTTTAGATTAGACAGTGTTTTAGCAACTGAAAATGCCCTGGAATTTAATAAAACACTCGATCGGCTTAGCGAATCGGCCGATCAAGTTATTATTAGTTACAATGACTTACTTAATGTTTTATCAAGCCGACATCAACATTTCCACAACCTTGGTTGTCGATTATCAGATGTCGGCCTGAGTGATTTTCATTTTTGTCGGCCACTAGCAACGTCTGTTGAAGATGCCTTTCATTTGATTCGTTTTGGATTAGCTTTAACAACAGATCAAGCCGTTGCATTGTCATCTGCAATTTTAATATTCATATCCCAGCTCAACGCAGAAAAAGGATGGGTGCAACAACTGCATATTGGCGCATTACGTGATGCCAATAGTAAAAAAGTAGCCGCGCTTGGGCACGGTAAAGGCTTTGACACCATAGGCGGTTATAACAATACTTTAGCGCTGCGCAATTATCTTGATCATCTAGCGGGTAATCAGCAATTGGCGAAAACTATTTTATATAATTTGAACCCTGCAGATAACGAAATATTCTCAACCATGGCTGGCACGTTTAACGAAGGTGATATTCAAGGCAAAGTACAACACGGTGCAGCATGGTGGTTTCTCGACCAAAAAGAAGGTATTGAAAGTCACTTTCGTTCGATCAGTTCATTAGGATTGTTAAGTTGTTTTGTCGGTATGTTAACCGACTCGCGTAGCTTCTTATCTTTTTCACGTCATGAATACTTCCGTCGAATTTTATGTAACTACCTAGCTCATGATGTTGAACAGGGCTTATTACCCAAAGATCTGCCTTTGTTAGGAGAAATTGTCAGTAACATCAGTTACCACAACGCAAAAAACTATTTTAACTTTTAAGGCTTTAACTCTTTATTTTAAGACTTTGGTTTAAAACAAGAATGATTAATTAAATTTATTTTTATCAAAAATATTAGGAAAGCAAATTATGTGGAAAAATGACAGTGAACTATTCGCCTTAATGCGCGAAAAACTATATACCCCCGTCGTTGGCGATATTCTTGATGAACTGGGCCATTATCACCAGTTTCTACCCCGTGATGTGCAAGCAATCACAACGGATATGCTCATCGCTGGCCGTGCCATGCCTGTTTTAACCTGCGATGTTTATGGCGAACAAGAAAAACCTTTTGGTTTATTGACCGAAGCATTAGATCAAATAGAGCCAGGTGAAGTTTATATTTCTGCTGGCAGTAATAGCTCGGCGTTATGGGGTGAACTGCTTACAGCAACAGCTCGTACTCGCGGTGGTGTCGGTGCCGTGGTAAACGGCCCTCACCGTGATACTCCTCAAGTATTAGCTCAGAATTGGCCCGTGTTTAGCACTGGGGGATACGCTCAGGATTCAAGAATGCGCACATCTGTACAAAACTTCCGTTGCCCAATTGAAATTGAAGGTGTTTGGATTGAACCTGGCGATTTGATATTTGGTGACCGTGACGGGGTATTGATTGTGCCGCAAAAGCTTGAAAAGCAAGTCATCGAGAAGGCGCTAGAAAAAGCAGCGAAAGAAAATGTTGTTCGCAAAGCTATCGAAGCAGGTATGTCTTCTACCGATGCACTTAAAAAATATGGCGTATTATAACGACTCATAGCGATTGATATTTTATTAGCGATAATTGCAAGCGATTGTAATCATCGCTAATTTTTCTTGTTTACTTCCTATAAAGCAAAGCTAGAACCCTTCCTATTTCAAATCCCTAAACTTTCAAAAACTAATAATGGTTAAAAAAGTATTACGACTGCTATGTGGCAAGCGTATCGGTATTTTAGCAATGAGTTCTATACTGCTTTCATACGCATAAATCTTTGAGAGAATCTTATGAGCACCAACGATAGCACCAACAGAAAGCCATTAAGAAGTGAAGCTTGGCTGAACGAACCAGGCAGCCCAGATCAAACCGCCATTTATCTTGAGCGTTATCTAAATTTCGGCTTAACTCGTGAAGAGCTTCAGTCAGGTAAACCTATTATTGGCATAGCTCAAACAGGTAGTGATTTAGCACCTTGCAATCGTCACCATTTAACCTTGGCGCTACGTCTAAAAGAAGGTATTCGTGATGCTGGTGGTATCCCGCTAGAGTTTCCCGTACACCCTATTCATGAAATGGGCAAGCGCCCTACCGCAGCGCTCGATCGTAATTTGGCGACCTTAGGCTTAATTGAAGTACTTTATGGATATCCTCTTGATGGCGTTATTTTAACAACAGGTTGTGATAAAACCACTCCAGCAACACTCATGGCGGCAGCCGCTGTTGATATACCAACCATAGTGTATTCCGGTGGCCCTATGCTCAATGGCTGGTCAGGTGACAAGCGTGTTGGTTCAGGTAGTATAATTTGGGAATGCCGTGAGAAATATGCTGCCGGTGAAATAGATTATGAAAATTTCATGGATCAAGTATCTTCTTCTGCGCCAAGTGCTGGGCACTGTAATACCATGGGTACAGCTTTAACCATGAACTCATTAGCCGAAGCATTAGGCATGTCACTACCAGGTTGCGCCGCAATACCAGCTCCGTATAGAGAACGCGCGCAAATGGGCTATTACACTGGCCGTCGTATTGTTGAAATGGTCTGGGAAGATTTAAAACCTTCAGATATTATGACCAAAGCATCATTTTACAATGCCATGCGCGTTTGTACCGCCATTGGCGGTTCTACTAATGCTCCACCACATATTCAAGCCATTGCCAATCATTTACAAGATATTGAAATTAACATTAAAGATTGGCAAATTCATGGCGAAAAAACACCGCTCATTGTTAATTGCCAACCTGCTGGTGAATATTTAGGTGAAGAGTTTCATCGAGCTGGTGGTGTACCTGCGGTAATGGGTGAACTAATTAAAGCGGGAGTTATTGATACTAATGTATTAACAGTAACCGGTAAAAGCGTAGGTGAAATTTACACCAGTAGCACCAGTAAAGATCATAAAGTGATTAAAACTTATGATGAACCAATGATGGAAAATGCCGGTTTTGCCATCATGAGTGGTAACTTGTTTGATTCTGCATTGATGAAAAAATCTGTTATTGATGAAACGTTTAGAAAAGAATATTTAAGCAATCCTGAATCTCCAAACTGTTTTACTGTACGAGCCAAGGTTTTTGATGGCCCTGAAGATTATCATCACCGCATCAACGATTCGAACTTAGACATAGATAAAGATTGTATTTTAATTATTAGAAACTGTGGTCCTGTTGGCTATCCAGGATCAGCTGAAGTAGTCAATATGCTACCGCCAGACCGTTTAGTTAAACAAGGTATTACCTGTTTACCAACAATGGGGGACGGACGTCAAAGCGGTACTTCAGCTAGCCCATCAATACTTAATATTTCACCCGAAGCAGCCGTAGGTGGTGGTTTAGCCCATATTAAAGATAATGATTTAATTTGCATTGATTTAAATATTAACCAAGTAAACTTACTTATTGATGATGATGAATTTGCACGCCGCAAAGAAAACATTCAGTTAATTACTGTGGTTAATCAGACCCCTTGGCAAGAGATTTATCGTAGCCGAGTGAATCAATTAAGTGAGGGTGGCACCTTAGAAACCGAAGGTAAATTTACTCGGATAGCTAAAACCCATGGTATTCCACGTAACTCACATTAACAGCTGATAAAAATTTTGAGGACATGTTATGAATAAAGTGACTTGCATTTGGGATGCTAAAGCACAGTTAGGCGAAGGAGCTGTTTGGCATAAAGCTGAACAAGCCCTCTACTGGGTAGATATTATCAACTCGAAACTGCATTGCTATAAGCCTGAGAATCAAGGTTCTGGTGTAAAAGAAACTTGGGATTTTGAAAATAACATCAGTAGCGTTGTTCCTTGCTCTGAAGGTGGCCTACTTGCCACTTTTAGATATGGCTTAGCCCATATCGATCTTAGTAACAAGCAGATAACGCCAATCAGTGAATTAGAAAAAGACCTGCCTGATAATCGGTTCAATGATGGCTGTGCTGATACCCGTGGTAATTATTGGTTTGGCAGTATGGATGATAACCAAGTTAAATCCAGTGGTGCTTTCTATCGTTTTAATGCCAATAATAACGCGACTAATCAAACAGAGAAGCTAGCTCAATTGGGTGATATTTGCATCACTAATGGCCCAACATTTAGCCAAGATGGTCAATGGTTATATTTCACCGACACCATGGCTAGTAAAATATTTAAAGCAAGCCTCAAAGGTGATGGCAGTATTGGTGAACAAAAATTACATATACATTTCAGTGAAGAACAAGGACACCCTGATGGCATGTGTACTGATACTGAAGGCTATTTATGGGTTTGTCATTGGGGCGGCGCACGGGTTAGTCGTTTTGATCCGCGAGGTAATTTAGTTAGTGAAATAAATTTACCTGTACCAAATATTACTAAATGCTGCTTCGGTGGCCCTACTCTCAATACTTTATACATAACTACAGCATCCGCGGGCTTAAGCGATGCTGAGTTGCAAAAAACACCACTCGCTGGTGGATTATTTTCAGTAGAGGTTGAACAACAAGGTTTTGTTTACCCGAATGTTTCTATGTCTACTACTGAATCTCATAAGGAATAAAACGCTATGAAATTAATCAATAAAACCGCATTAATTACAGGTGCAGGCCAAGGCATAGGTAAAGAAACCGCTCTACTCTTTGCTAAGCAAGGCGCGCAAGTCATTGCCACAGACGTTAACGAACAAGCCTTAAAAGCTTTCGAAGGTATTGATAATATAAAAACCACTGTTTTAGATATTACCAATAAAGCACAAATAACGTCATGCGTTAATGAAAACCCTGAAATTAATGTGTTAATGAACTGTGCGGGTGTGGTGTTTAACGGCTCAGCACTAACTTGTACAGAAGAACAATGGCAAACCACTTTAGCAGTTAATCTAACATCGGCTTATCAATTAATTAATGCCGTTTTGCCAGGAATGCTTGTGCAAAAAAATGGAGCCATAATAAACATTGCCTCTGTTGTTTCAAGTGTTAAAGGGGTTGCTAACCGCTTTGCGTATGGCACCAGTAAAGCGGCCATCATTGGCCTAACCAAAGCCGTTGCTGCAGACTTTATTGATCAAGGCATTCGCTGTAACTCTATTAGTCCCGGCACTATCCACTCGCCTTCATTAGATCAAAGGTTAGCAGAAACGGGTGATTATGAAGCTGCACTAGCTTCCTTTATTGACCGTCAACCGATGGGACGATTAGGCCAACCCAGTGAAATAGCCGCCATTGCCAGTTTACTTGCCAGCGAAGATGCCAGCTTTATGAGCGGCGAAAATATCATTATCGATGGTGGCATGAGTCTTTAACAGGAACAAATTATGAATATAACAACAGCAAATACCGTTACTAATTTTAACATTGAAAATACCTTACCTGATCAATGTAATCAAGGAGCTTGGGTAGGTCGTGTTTGGCTACCAATCCAACATGCCAGTAACAATATAGCAGGCCCTCGAGTGGTCAGTGTTAGTCAAGGAAAAGTTTATGATCTGTCTGAAATCTACCTGACTATGTCTGACTTATTTGCAGATCAAAATAAACTGTCAACAATTAGCACCAGTAAAACAAATACATTAGGCTCACTAAATGACATTTTAGCTAATAGTTTATTCACCAAGCAAACAGTAAGCTTGGAAGAAAACACTGAAATAGTATTTCTCGCACCCAATGACATACAGGCAACTAAAGCCTGTGGTGTAACCTTTGCTCGTAGTCTTTTAGAGCGAGTAATTGAAGAGCAAGCCCGTGGTGATGCGCAGAAAGCATCAACCATTCGTGAAAATATTTTACAGGTTATCGGCTCTAACTTAGGCGATTTAACACCGGGTAGCGAAGAAGCTGAAGAGTTAAAACAAAAATTAATTGCCCAAGGGCTTTGGTCACAATACCTAGAAGTTGGTATAGGACCAGACGCTGAAGTTTTCTCGAAAGCTCAACCTTTAGCATCAGTAACTAGTGGTGCTCAAATTGGTGTACGTCGTCAGTCTATTTGGAATAATCCCGAACCTGAAATTGTTTTAGCAGTATCAAACGAAGGCGAAATTATCGGCGCAACCTTAGGAAACGATGTTAACTTACGCGATTATGAAGGTCGCAGTGCTTTACTTTTAGGTAAGGCAAAAGACAATAATGCCGCCTCATCTATTGGGCCATTGATTCGTTTATTTGATGATACTTTTACCCTAACAGATGTAGAGCAATGTGAAGTAAGTTTAACTATTTCTGGCACTGATGGGTTTATTACCACAGGCAAAAATTTGATGGCGGAAATTAGCCGTTCACCTCAAGACCTAGTTGATCAAACCTTAAATGACCAACATCAGTACCCTGACGGCATGATGCTTTATATGGGCACCATGTTTGCACCGACTGAAGATCGTCACAACGATGGTAATGGTTTTACTCACCTACCGGGTGACCGAGTTGAAATTTCTACCGAAAAATTAGGCTCTTTAGTTAATTGGGTAAATTACTGTGATGCTATTCCACCATGGAATTACGGCGTTAACAAATTCATTACCTATTTACGTCAATGTCGCTAACGCAAATATCAACTTATATCTAGTAAATCAATACTTTTGGAACTCATATGAACATAACTAAAAAAAACTTTATCGATGGTCTGTGGCAAGCAAGTGAAGGCGAAGCTTTTAACAGTCATAACCCAGTAACAAATAAAACCATTGACCAATATTTTTCTGCAACAAAGACAGACGCTATCAAAGCTGTTGCTGGAGCCAAAGGCAGCTTTGCAGCTTACAAGAAGCTTAGTGGTCAACAGCGAGCTGAACTATTAGAACAAATTGCACTTGAAATTGAAGCATTAGGTGATGATTTACTTAACACCGCCAACGACGAAACCGGATTAGGTTTAGTTCGTTTAACCGGCGAACGCGGTCGCACTTGTAATCAAATTCGTGCTTTTGCCAATATGCTAAGAAATGGTTCATGGGTACGTGCAAGTATTGATACTGCCAATGCCCAAAGAATTCCGCCAAAACCAGATCTTCGCAGAATGTTACGCCCTATAGGTCCGGTATTAGTATTCCCAGCGTCTAACTTTCCGTTAGCCTTTGGTGTATTAGGTGGTGATACTGCCTCTGCATTAGCTGCGGGTAACCCCGTAGTCATTAAAGCTCACCCTGCCCACCCTGCTACCTCAGAGTTATGCATGATTGCTGCAGAGCGTGCGTTAGAAAAATGTGGCATTTCAGGTAATACTATATCAATGTTACAAGGTTCTAGTATAGCGTTAGCGCAAAGCTTAGTGGTTAATGAAGGTATCCAAGCAATCGGCTTTACTGGTTCATTAACGGCTGGCCGCTCAATTATGGATCTTGCCGCAACCCGTGAAACGCCTATTCCGGTTTATGCCGAAATGGGTAGCACTAACCCGGTATTTATTACTCCTGATGCATTAACAGCACGTGGTAATGAAATAGCAGGTGGTTTGGCCGCTTCTATTGCTATGGGTACAGGACAGTTCTGTACTTCACCCGGTGTTATCGTTGCGGTTGATAATGAACAGTTCAAGAAAGACTTAACTGATGCAGTTAACAACGCCAATCAAGGATATTTACTCCACCCTAGTATTGCCGCTGGCCTACAAACAAGTGTTAATGCCTTAGTTAGTAATGAACAAGTTAAAACGCTTGCTGGTGGTGAACTAGCACAAGATACTTTGAAAACACCTAATAGCTTGTTAACAACTACAGCCCAAGCATTTCTAAATGATGAAAGCCTGCACTTAGAAGCCTTTGGCCCGTTAAGTTTACTGGTTAATTGTCAAAATGAAGATGAATTAGTGGCTGTTGCCCATGCTATTCATGGTAATTTAACTGCGACTATTCACTGTCAGGAAGATGATAAACAGGCAATACCTTTAGTGGAAATATTAGAAGATCATGTTGGCCGTTTAATTGTTAATGGTTACCCTACGGGCGTTGAAGTCTGTGCTTCTCAACAACACAGTGGTCCATACCCTGCTTGTTCATCACCTGCAACGACTAGTGTAGGTAGTGATGCTATTAGCCGATTTTCCCGTTTTATTGCTTATCAGGATATGCCGCAAGCATTTTTACCGGTAGAACTTCAAAACAGCAATAGTTTACAATTATTGCGTCAGGTTAATAATAACTATCATCATGATGCTGTTTAACTAAAAACGAATACGCATAAACAAGGCATTATGATCAGCCATTAGTTTATGTTCTTTTATTAAAAAAGCAGCTATAAATAGCTGCTTTTTTATTAAGGGTTAAATTGTTTATTTTACTAATTTATCCTACGCAATTTTTAATTACCTCCTTAAGTCTGATGGTATAAATGTGTACAAAGTAGTTAGTCGAACTGGTATTGCTCCGAAATCACCTTTTTTTCGTCATATACAATAATAGAGTCAAGATCCGCTATAGTATCTTGATTTGTTAGCGTTTGTTCTTGAGCATCTAAGTAAACTAAATGCCCCCCACTTACCGCCGTTAACATTTTATCGAGCGCTCCAATATATTGAATTGAAGTAGGTGATTTTATCGTTTTATGTTGGTAATCAACCTCTAATTCATCAGATTTAAGTAAACCTCCAACAATAGAAATTTCCTCCGAACCGTATAATGGATAGTTGCCCATCACAGGTACTTTAACAGTACTTTTGGTATTAAGTAGGGTGACTTTGACAAAACGCCCTTCTAGCCCAAGATGATCATAGGTTGTTCCTGTTTTAGCATTATCCGACTTATCAACAACTTCTTGGTAATGTTCGGAGAAATCATCAAAGCTTTGTTTAAAATCTCCCGCTACTTCAACCCGGTAACTCATCGCTGCTAAATTGATATTTTTCAACGCTTGTGGCCAAACTTGCTCAATCGATTCCAAGTAATAAACCGCACCTAGATCTACTTTCCACCATTGCGGTCCTTTGCGTTCCATGCTTAACCACAGATTAGCCGATTTAAAATCAGTATTAGCTTCATTTACAATACCGTCATTAGCTCTTGCTGAGGTCATGACTGGTGCGGTAAACGGACCTATAGAAAATTCAGAGTTATTTTCTTTACTTGCACTCGTTGCTTTAGCGCGTGAAAGAGGTCCTGTTTTAAAGACAAACTTTTGCCGAGTTACCTTATCTTGCGCAGTCACCTCAATTACATCATTTTCTTTAACAAAGTTGTTATTTGAAGGTGATATTAATTTAACCTCACTAAAGTCAGGATAAGTAATTAACTGCTTTAATTCATCAAAGCTGAGGCCATATGGCAAGTTATAGATAATACCTTGGTCATTATCTACACCAAATAACTTAGATTTAAGTTGTGTATCTTTACTCTCAACACGAGTTAACACTATTTTATCTTCAATTACATTGCCTAATGCATCTTTACCGGTAACAAGCAATTGATTATCACCCATTTGCAAAGGCACATTTTTCCAAGTATATTTTTTAGCGCCACCTAGCGATTCAGAGCTAACAAGCTTGTTATTTATTGATAAAGAAACCTCAGCTAAATTACTGTAAACTTTTATCGATACTTTGTCTGAAGTTCGCTGCTGATAACTACGAGAGGTTATATGTAACATAGGCTTTTCTGACCAATTTGCCTGATACCAGAAATAGGCATCTTTTTTTACTTTGCGATCAAAGGTTACTAAGCCTTTATCATTACGGCCGGGGGTATCGCCTTCATCTCGGTGATCAACGGCGAAATCAGCTAACACCCAAACGAACTTACCCCATAAATTAGGTCTAGCAGCCATAGTTTCCCAGTAATGTTCATGGAATAAAGCTTGATATTCTTCAGTATGATCTTGCATCACGGGGTTGTCGCTATGATAACTAATACTCGCGCCAGCGCCGAACTCACTCAGACCAAGTTTTAAATGTGGCGCGGCTTTGTGGGTTTGATCTAAAAATGTATCAAGTTCAGCAAAGGAGCTATGGTACCAACCATAATAGCGATTAAAAGAAGTGAGATCGGTAGTAGTTACCAATGGGTCGTCAAAAGCATTTTCAGCCACAACTGCAGCTGTAGTTAATCGGTTGCCATCAAGTCGTTTCACTATATCATTTAGCTCAATAACCAACGGACGAGGATCTGGGCCTTTTTTCAAAGTAACTTCATTAAATAAGCCCCAGAAAAGAATAGAACTATGATTATAGTTCTGCTTAACTAATTCCATTGCTTGTTGTTTAACATTTTGATAAAACTCTGGATTATCGTTAATGCGATTAATAAGCGGTACTTCCGCCCAAACAATCATGCCATTTTTATCCGCCATATCATAAACATAATCATCGCGTTGTTGATGTCCTAGACGCGTTCCGGTAGCGCCAATATCTAACATCAGTTGCATATCGAGATCATGTTCTGCTTTTGTGACAGCTGTGCCCTTACCAGGAAAGTCAGCCATGCGATTTACGCCGTGTAAAGCATATGGTTCACCATTAAGGAAAAAGCCTTTTTCGGCATCTACATGGAAAAAACGCAGCCCTAAATTATCTTCAACGACATCAAGTAAGCGGTCTTGGTTGTATATGGCAAGTTGAGTGCGATAAAGGTACGGATCTTTAATACCATGCCACAATTGAGGAGAAACAACGGTTAGGCTTTTATTGAAATGATACGTGCTGTTGCTAGCGACTAACTGTTCTTGCTTGACTTGCGTAACAAGCTTTCCTTGTTTATCGAAAATACTAGCAACCATCGTAAGGTTTTGAGGCAAGTTAGAATCGTTAACAATACGGCTACTAACGCTAAGTACAGCACGCTTATTATTAACTTTATTTTGAGACCAAAAAACGCCGCTCGATGCATAATCAAGCATATCGACGTGTACAGCATCCGTTATTATTAATTCTGCCTGTCGGTATAATCCGCCAAAGAATGTGAAATCAGCAGATAATGGTGCAATGCCATTATCCACTTCATTATTCACTTCCACTTCAATAATGTTAGCTTTATCAAAATTTAGCTGCTTGGTAATATCAAAACGAAACGCCGCGTAATTGCCTTTATGCTCACCAACAAAAATATTATTTACATAAACTTTAGCTGAACTAGTTGCACCGTCAAAATGTAAATATGCCCGTTTACCTCTCATAGATTTTGTAATATTGAGTTGACGTTGATAGGTACCTAGTCCGCGATAGTAATCTCCACCGCCATCTAAACCATCTTTAACATTCCATGTGTGCGGTAAAGTCACTACTTGCCACTGTTTTGCATTGCTAGCTTTTGCCGCAACCAAACTTTTCTTAATAAAGTGCCAATCTTGATTTAAAGGTAATACCATTCTCGGCAAGTTTTTATCTGGATCTGCTTTAGGGCTACTTTTTGCATAACCGTTTAAATAAAAACAAAATATGACAACTAAAACGCATAACGGTGTTATTAAATTTCGAATATACTTCATATTTGGCCTATGATTATTTTAATATTTCTTATTGTGCTAAATTAACTTATGGTTGTTTTTATCAAACGATGAGTACTAAAAATCATTGGTTATTGATAAGTAAAGCTCACTTTTTTATCGCCAATACTCACAACAAACTCACCCACTTCTACTACCCAATCGAGATTAGCGTTAACCATTCGCAAGTCTTTTTTGGTGATATCAAATTTAAGGGTTTTAGCTTGGCCTTTTTTTAATAAAATTTTCTTAAAACGTTTCAACTTTTTAACACTGGGGCTAACCGAAGCATAAATATCACTCAGGTATAACTCAACCGTATGTTGACCATCGTAATCACCGGTATTTTTAACCGTTACGGTTACCGATAAAGTATCGTTCGACTGCATTTTTTCGTGACTTAATACTAATGGTGAGTAGATAAATTTGGTATAACTTAAGCCATGACCAAATGGCCATTGTGGGTTATAACCATCTGTTGTTAATTTACCAGGACTACGTTCGGCAAAGTCCGCAAGTGCTAAACGATCATAAGGAACAATGTCACCTGTATGACGAGGATAGGTATAAGGTAAAATGCCACTAGGGTTATAATCGCCATAAATAACATCAGTAATGGCTGCAGCACCTTGGCTTCCAGGTAAATAGGCCTGCACTATGGCATTCATTTGAGGTTCAATAGTGCTAATAACACGAGGGCGGCCCTCAACAAGCACTAAAACCACTGGTTTTCCTGTAGTTGTTGCAGCCTTTGCTAACGCCAATTGATTACTTGCTAAGGTTAAGTCATTAATAACACCCGGTGATTCAGCATAAGCATTCTCTCCTAATGCCAGTACGATATAATCAACATCTTTAGCTAATTTAATCAATTTGTTTACGTCATAATTTCCTGCACTGTCATAGCCTTTAGCCGCTACAGTGACTATATTTTTTTTCCCTACTTTCTCTTGAAAAGCTTGTAATAGTGTTTGTGTGCTTTTAGGGTAATTGGCTTCAACATCTCCCTGCCATGAAAATGACCAAGCGCCATGTAATGGCGCTAAATTATCAACAGCAGGGCCAACGAGTAATACTTTTGATTTTTTAGTTAATGGTAAAACATTCGCTTCATTTTTTAATAGCGTGATTGATTCTAATGCTGCTTGTTTGGCAATCGTTTTATATTCCTTTCGACCAAACCCTTTGAAAGCAGATTTTTCAGGGTAAGGGTCTTTAAATAGGCCTAATTGATGTTTCAGACGTAATATATTAGCAACAGAGTAATCAATACGCTGTTCTGTTATTTCTCCTTTTTCAACCAAATCTACCAATAGTTTAGCAAAAGAATAATTGAGCGGTACCATGCTCATGTCAATACCAGCATCGATGGCTAATTTAACCGCGGAACGTTGGCTGTCAGCAACACGATGTCGTTCATGTAAACGGATAATATCTTCCCAGTCAGTAACGACCAAACCTTTAAAACCAAGTTCATCTCTTAATAAGTCAGTTAAAATGGCCTTGTTTGCATGCACAGCAATACCGTTAACAGAAGCGGAATTGATCATTATGGTTGAAGAGCCAGCTTTTATCGCCGCTTCAAATTGCGGTAAATAATATTCCTTCATAGTTATTTCAGGAATATAAGCTGGCGTTCTATCCTTACCGCTGGCTGGATTAGAGTAACCAACGAAATGTTTCATCGTAGAAGCTACCGCGGTAGGACTATCTAAGCCATCTTCTTCATAAGCGATAATGGCTGCAAGTCCCATTTCAGTAATTAGGTGAGTATCTTCTCCAAAGGTTTCGCCAAATCTAGGCCATAAGGGTTGTCTTGCAATATCGAGGACGGGATCAAAATTCCAACGAATTCCTGAAGCGCGAACTTCTTTCGCGGTAACTTTAGCTGCTTGTTTAACCAAGTCAGTATTACGTGAAGCGCCCATACCTATATTATGAGGAAATAAGGTGGCTCCTTCGGTAAAAGTAGCCCCGTGAATTGCATCAATGCCATAAAGTACCGGAATAGCTTGTTCAGTTTTTAATGCTTTATCTTGAATTTTGGTAAGAATTTTACGCCAATGTTGGGGAGTTATACCACTACCGCCTGCATTTAAAATGGAGCCTACTTTATATTTATTAATGGCTTCATTAAGCTTGTTCTCATCAAGTAACAACTGACCTTGCTCATCTTTACCCGCGATAATGGTACTTAAGTCTACTTGGGTCATTTGTCCCACTTTTTCTGCCACCGTCATTGCCTTTAATTGGCGGTGAATTTTTGCTTCAATATCTGAATCGACTGCTAGCGCTTGGTTATGGTGACTAGTAATCATTAAAGCTATAACCAGCCATTTTATTTTTATTAACATAGTTTAATTCCTAAAAGTGATATTAATTACGCGGTGGCATTTAATTATGCTGTCGAGCAATGTTGAGGTTGCTCTAATTCAATGCGGATTTGAGCACAACGTTTTTGATCGAGTTTATATTTGGGGACAATAAGCATCAGAAGTAAGTGACCAAATGCTGGTAATATAGTGAAAAGTAAAACTATGCTGGTGATAGCTTGGTGGCTTTGCTCTGTGGCTTCTCCTTGATAACCAGAAGCCGCCAATATCCAACCAAGTAACGCGCCACCAATAGCCATGCCCATTTTTAAAAAGAACAGTGCGCCGGAAAAAACTAAGCCAGTTATCCGACGACCTGTTTTTAGCTCACCATAATCAACGGTATCCGCCATCATAGTCCAAAGAATAGGAGAACTCATTTGGATGAAAAATTGCGCGAAACCAAAAAAAACAAACATTAAAACAATATCGTTTGAGCCGACAAAATAAAGCGCTAATGAAGAAAGTACCACCGATCCTTGTATTAGCACATACGCTTTCACCACTGATAATATTTGTGTCACTTTGCTTGCTAAACTGGCGCCTAACATCGAAGCGGCCATGCCTGTAGCTAAAAAAGCACTAATTAAATCGGCACGCTGGGCAAACCAAGTTAAATAGTAAATGGCTGATGCACCGCGCAAAACTACAGCAACTAACAAGATAAAGTTAAGTAGCGCGACAATACGCCACTGGTCATTGGTAAAAAGTATTTTGATGTCTTGCCAAAAGCTCGATGATGTTGATTTATCTTTGGCTTGAACAACTCGTTCACGAGTTGTTTTAAATGAGATAAAAAATAAAATCACAGCAAGACACGAAAAAATGACCATGGCTAGCTGGTAGCCTTTTTGATCATCTCCCTCACCTAACAAGGCAACCAATGGAAGAGTGAACAAAGCAACAATCAAGCCACCACCTGTAGATAGAAAAAAGCGAAAGCTATTAATTGAGATACGCTCAGTGCTGCTTGAAGAAAGGACACCACCTAACGCGCAATAAGGTATATTAATGGCAGTATAAACAATCATTAATAAACCGTAAGTTATATAGGCGTAGATAAGTTTACCGGCACTATCTAAATCAGGTGTAGTAAAAGCCAATACAGCAATAATGCCGTAGGGAATAGCTAGCCAAAGTAAATAAGGACGAAACTTACCCCAGCGGGTATTAGTTCTATCTGATAAAGCCCCCATAATAGGGTCGGTGATAGCATCCATAACGCGCACTAATAAAAATAATGTGCCCATTGCTGCAGCGCTAATACCAAAGATATTGGTATAAAAAAATGGCATCAACAAAATCACTGTCTGAAAAATTAAATTACTGGCGGTATCGCCTAAGCCATAACCTATTTTTTCTACCACGCCAACTTTTTTAGTATTAATATCTATCATTTAATATTCCTTATAAATAAAGCAATTTCATCTAGTCTGTTTATTAATGACCCGCTGGTGCTAGCTTGTTTTTATCAGTATTTAAACGCATTTCATCCGGGTAGAAAAAATTAGTTAGATCTTTGTCGGTGCCCTTTCTAAGCCATGTGTCAGGATACTCTGCTGCACGTGAGCGAGCTGATTCTCTAAAAACTGCACCGTGATTAAACTTGCGATTAAAAGGAACGCTACGTTGGCCTTGGTTGTTAGCTAACTGTTGAAATAGCTTGTTGCGCATTTCTACCACTCGAGAAAAATGCTCTGGTTGATATATTAAGTTATGCATTTCTTTAGGGTCATTTTCAATGTCGTAAAGCTCTTCCAAATCCCAAACTCCGTGGTATTGAATATACTTAAACTTGTCGGTACGAAGCGCAAACGTTGTGGGTGTTGATGGGTAATTAAATTCCCAATAATATTCATATAAAAAGCTGTCTCGCCAATCATCAACATTATCCTTCATCACTAATGGCAACATGCTCTGACCTTCAAATTGTTTTGGCGGCGCTACGCCTGCTAAAGCCAAAATAGTTGGGGCAATATCAAGATTAGCGACCATTTGAGTTACTACCTTCCCTGAAGGAAAGTGACCTGGTGCATAAGCAAACATAGGCACACGCATTGATTCTTCATAAGCATTGCGCTTATCAATTAAGCCGTGTTCACCAAACATAAAACCATTATCTCCCATCAAAATAACAACGGTATCTTCAGCTAAATCATTCTCCTTTAACCAGTTAAGTAAACGGCCAACGCTATCGTCTACGGCTGATAAAGTACGGTGATATTGTCGTTTATATTCTTGAATATCCAAGGCGCTATGATAGGGAAAATCAACACCATGCCAGCTATTACGCTGATTTTTCACCCACATTGGTTTGTCTTGATAATTATCTGAATTATCAAGCTGACTTGATGGCATTGGGATAACGACATCAGTGTACTGCTCTTCATGTCGAGGGGCTGGCTTAAACATAGCGTGGACGGCTTTATGTGAAAGGTAGGCAAAAAATGGCTTTTTCTTATCTTGTTGATCGACCGTTACATTATCATTTTGTTGTGTATCTATTAGTTGCGGTCCTTTTTGTTGTTCAAGCCAATCTAAAGCGTAATCAGTTAATTCATCGGTTATATAGCCTTTTTGCGGTACGTCTTCACCGTTTACATTTAAAGTATTAGTTTTGCCATTAGTTATTGAAGGATAGTATTCACCTTGACCAGCAAAACTTACCCAATGATCAAACCCCGGCTGTTTGTCATCTCCATGGCCGCCCATGTGCCACTTGCCAAAAAAAGCAGTGCTATAACCTGCTTGTTGTAAATATTGTGGAAAATACCGCAATCCTTTTTTAGCAGCACGGTTATTATCAACAACACCATGGTTATGCATATATTGGCCCGTTAAAATGGTCGCTCGACTCGGAGAACAAAGCGATGTAGTCACAAAAGCGTTTTTAAAATGCACCCCTTCTTGGGCTAATTTATCTATATTAGGTGTATGAATATTTGCATTAAGAAAGCCAACTTCGTCATATCGTTGATCGTCAGTTAAAATAAAAATAACATTTTTTGCTTTATCAGCTTTACTTGCGTTTGCAACTTCATCCGCATTACAAGACAGTGATACTGCCGTAAATGACGTTAACACCATGAATAATGACAAGATTTTTTTAGTGTATATTTTACTTAGTAATCGCATAAATACATCCTTTTTAACAATACTAGCTAACAAGCAGAGAGCTTTTCATTTGTTTCAACAACGAAATTAGCGGTTAATTGGCCAACAGAGACTTGAAACTCTCCGGCTTCAATAACTCGCTCTAATTGTTGATTTATCATAGATAAATCTACTTTACCTAGCCTGAAGTGAACCTGAACTGATTCCTTTTTTTCGATAAATATTTTAGTAAAGCTTTTTAAGCGCTTTACACTAGGAATAACAGAAGCGACTAGATCACTGACATACATATCTACCCCATGCATACCGTCACAATTACCAGTATTAGTAACAACGACACTGACATAATAAATATGTTCGCTATTGGTTGTCGCTCGTTCAACAACCAATGAACTGTATTGAAATTGGCTGTAACTTAACCCGTGGCCAAACGGCCATTGTGGTTTATAACCCTGGTCAGTAATTTCGCCAGCGGCCAGCTCTTGTACATCGCAAGTATAATTACGATCATAATGGACTATATCTCCGGTAAATCGTGGGTAAGAATAAGGTAATTTACCGCTTGGATTGCATTCGCCAAATAACACGTCAACTATAGCTTCACCACTTTTGCTACCTGACCAATACGCTTGAATAATGCCTTTAATTGACGGTTCTATGGTTCGAATAATACGAGGGCGTCCTTCCGCTAACACTAAAATTACTGGCTTGCCGGTAGCAATAGCTACTTGTGCTAGAAGAAGCTGTTCATCCGGTAAAGTTAAATCATCAATAATTCCCGGTGATTCAGCATAAGAGTCTTCACCTAGGGCAAGTACGATATAATCGACCTCTTGAGCAAGTGATTGTAATTTCTGGTGGTTATAGTGTGAGTCACAGCCAAATTCGGCCAAAGATAATGTAATCAGTTTGTCAGTTAACTGCTTCTTAAATGCGCTATGCAAGGTTTGATAATGCTCGGGGTAATTTGAATCCCCTCGACCTTGCCATGAAAAAGACCATGGGCCATTGAGTGCCGATAGACTGTTACTGACAGGACCTGCTAACAACACTTTTGCTGATTTTTTAAGTGGTAAAATTGATTCTTCATTTTTCAATAACGTTATCGCTTGGTAGGCGGATTCTAATGCCAATTGTTGATAATCTTTTTTACCAAAATTTTCTGTTGCACTTTCTTCTGGATAGGGATTATCAAAAAGTCCAAGGTTAGCTTTTAGCTGTAAAATTCTGACCACCGACTCATCTATGCGTTGCTCTGATATTTCACCGGTTTTAACCAGATCCAATAAATGCTGACAAAAGGAAAAATTATCTGGCACCATACTCATATCAATGCCCGCTTCAATAGCAATTTTCACAGCATCCCTAGGACTATGTGCTACTTTATGGCGGGTATACAAACGTATGATATCTTCCCAATCAGTAACTATTAGCCCTTTAAAGCCCCATTTTTCTCGCAATAATTTGGTAAGTAGTTCATAACTTGCGTGTACCGGTACGCCATTAAGTGAGGCAGAATTAATCATCACCGATTGTGCGCCCTGTTCAATAGCGGCTTGAAATGGTGGAAAGTGCTTATCGTATAATTCAATATCAGAAATTGAAGCTGGTGTTCTATCTTTACCGTTATCTGAACATGAATAACCGACAAAGTGTTTTAAACAAGTAGCCACTGATTGATGTGCACTAACATCATTTGCTTCATAACCCTTAATCGCAGCTTTACCCATTTCAGTCACTAAATAGCTGTCTTCACCATAGGTTTCGCCAAATCGTGGCCACAGTGGATTACGCGCTAAATCTAATACTGGATCAAAATTCCAACGCACACCTGATGCTCGCGTTTCTTTGGCGCCAACTTGTGCTGCCTGTTCCATCAAAGATATATTTCGAGTTGCTGCCATAGCAATGTTGTGAGGATATAGCGTAGCGCCGCTAACATAGTTAGCACCATGAATAGAGTCAACGCCAAATAAAACAGGGATTTTTTTATCTGTTTGTAACGAAAATTTTTGTATTTTAGTAATAACATTACGCCATTGTGTAAGTGATAAAGCGCCACTAAAAGTTGATTCAATAATAGAGCCCACTTTGAACTTATTAATAGCATCATCAAATTTTTTCGGATCAAGTTCTGTACTACCACTATGTGGCTCGGTTAGTAAATAGCCTAAGGTCAATTGCGTCATTTGGCCTATTTTTTCTTCTACGGTCATGGACTTAATGATTTCGTTGATAGAACAATCCTGGCTACTTTTCCTAACAGGTTTTATATTATTTTGAGTACATTTAAAACCAGTGTCTGAGCTCACCTCAGCACTAAAACGATTTAACATTTAGAATCTCCGCTTATACTATTTTTTATTGAAAACTTGATAGGTACTGGTCAATTAAAATTAATTATTCATAAATTGGGGTGCTATAAGAAGAGCCCATCACAGCCCTTCCTATAGCCGGGGAAGAAATTATTAATCAAAAATATAGTTAAAACGAACCCCGTAATGGCGTGGAAGTTCATACATACCACGGGTGAAGCTTTGATTTCCTTTCTGATATTTAATAGTACTTTCATCAGTAGCGTTGTTTACAAAGGCTTCAACAAACCAATTTTCACTATCTGAAGTGTATCTTAAGGTGGCATCAATCTTTTTCCACGCATCACGCTTATCTGTGACCGATAATGGATTGATTCTGGGGTCGAAATTCATGTCATCAAGGTGCTTGTCAACATTCCAAATTTGTAAGTAAGACTCATCTTCCCAATGCATGCTAACAAACGGTGTTAAGACACCGCCAAATGGCATAGCAAAGTCATGCTCTATTTTTACGGTAAAAGCATAGGTTGGTGTGAAAGGTAGTTCATTACCCTCAAGATTTACTTGCAACTCAGGGTTGGTATGATCACCACGTTCTGAAGACGGAAGATGACCAAAAGTATAGCTAAGTAAATGATTCCATTTGGTCGTGGTTTCAGATGTTACTTCTGAATCCATCCACGTTGCAAAACCACTGATTCTACCATTATCCCAAGGAACCCAGTCAAATTCTGCCTCAAGGCCCTGAATGACAGATTTATCTAAATTAGACGTTAATAAAGGCGTTAATGTTTCAACAATAACAACACCTGTATCGGGATCTATATCTGGTACTCCATCACCATCAGCATCAACAGTTCGTTCGTCAACCGTTACTGGTCGTGAAAATTGTTGATCTTGATAATCACTGTAGAAATAAGCTAACGATAAGTTGAGTGAATTATCAAGCATCGTCGACTTCATGCCGAGTTCATAGGTAATAACTTGCTCAGGATCATAATTAGTATCAACCGGATTACCATCGAAATCATTAACACCAGAGGTATATCCGCCTGCTTTATAACCATTAGCAACATAACCGTAAACTAGAGTGTCGTCAGATATCGCATAGTCTAAACCTACACGCCAAGTAGTATCATCCCATTCTCCACTGTTATTTCTTTCTGCTAACAATTGATACCCGTCAGGACTGGTAAAGCCATTGGCTTGGTCAATATCAAATTGCGAAAAGAAATAATCATCACTAAGACCGTTTAGTTCTGTTCGTGCAGCTGAATTTGGTGGCCTTTTAGGGAAGCAGGCATCACCATTGCCATCGGCATCGCTTCTGTTACAAACGTAATTTCCGCCACCAGTACTGCGCTCATCCCAACTATGGCGAACACCTAATGTTAACGTTAATTTTTCGTTAAATTCATAAGAGCCTTGGGTGAATATGGCCTTAGAGGTAGACATTTCATCAGCAATATCCCAAAACTCTACTTGTGATAAACTCTGCTCCCAGTAACCATGGCCATTATTTTCTTCTTCAAAGAAATATAATCCTGCTATCCATTGAAAAGCACTATCGTCCATCGATTGTATTTGCAATTCATGAGAAAACGAGTCCATTTCCAAGTCGTCAAATGCCATTTGTTGATCCCAAGGATCGGTGCCTTGATCAAAATCAAAAAGAGAATCTCTATCTAGCTGAGTCATGCCAAAATTATGAACTAAGCGATAGTTATCAGAAAAATCCCATGTGACATTTGAACGCAGTGAGTTAATGGTAACGTCTGAGTTGCCAGGGGTGCCAACATACACTTTAGATTTATCACTGGTGCCAAAATGCTTTTCACAAGTACGCCCTGGGTCACCGGCTTCGACATTACGTTTCGCGGCATCATCACAACTCAATTGGAATGCGTTGCCTGCACTTTGGTCTTGATATTGATCAAAGCTTACTAACCAATTGAAATTATCGCTTGGTTGCCATAAAGCACTGAGACGAAATGCATGCTGATCTTTATTATTATAAAACGACGAAGGGTCGGCTTTAATTGGTTCCGATGAGACATTCGCTGCCCCACCTTGACGCCACCAAGGTACTTGATGACCGTTAAGATCACCGGTATCAGGTGTTGCATTAGCAATAAAATCATTGCCGCCTAGCTGACGTACATCAAACTGATTAGCATCATAGTAGCCATCGAGATATGAATCACGGGTTTGGTTAAAAAAACTTCCTCTAATAGCAAAGGTGTCACTAATTGGGATATTAACTACACCTTTGACTTGCTGATTATTCCAACTACCTAATTCAACACCAATTGAACCACTAAATTCATCTAGTTCTGGTCTTTTCGATAAAATATTAATAGTACCAACAGTTGAATTACGACCAAATAGCGTACCTTGTGGCCCACGTAACACTTCGACTCGTTCAACATCGAACATTAATGCCGTAGCACTTTGTGGTCTTGGCTGATATATACCGTCAAGATGTAGACCAACAGCAGGATCACCTATGGTGGTGCTGTTCGTTGATCTTATTCCCCGCATTGATATTACCGGCGCATTGTGGGCAGCTTCAGTGCCAATTGAAAGGTTAGGTACATGGCCTCCTAAGTCTTTCACGTTGGTCAGACCCTGTTTTTCTAACTGTTCCGCAGAAAAAACGGTTAGTGCAACAGGTGTACTCATCAAACTTGTTTCACGCTTTGTTGCTGTGACTGTAATAGTTTCAATGGCTGATTCTTCATCAGCTTTACTTAATTCTTCCGCAAACACAGGAAAAACAGTTCCTAATATCAATCCTACTTGTAATGGTAATAACTTAACTTTCATAAATAGAGTCCTTTATTGTTTTTTTATTGCCATAAGAAACCAAGATAAAACTTGTCTATCATGTAATCTTAAAGGCTATTTATCTCTAACGAATATGTTTATATTTTCACAAGTTAATACAAATCTTATGAAAAATTGTATCGATAACAGCAAACGGTTAGTACCGCAAAAACCCCTAACAGATGCAGTTGGTAAAATACTACCCTTCAACGACAACGCTTACCAATACAACACCGTAGAAAAGATAATACTTTTTTAACTGCAGATAAAAACACAGAGGAACAAAGATGGATTAAAACATGTAAATACAATAAGATAAAAAATAGAAGTTAATTTAATATTAAGATTAATTAATAAAATTAGACATAAAAGCAGACAGACAACGGTGTCGTAAATTTTATTGTGACTTTTGATAATAGATAATGATGACAACTACAAAAAAACATTAGTGATAGATGGACCTAATTAAAAGATCAGATAGGCAGTAAGTGAATTTAAGAAGACTGACTGAATTTAGGGCAAACCGTTGATTCTCTGAGAATTAATTCTGCAGGAAGTTCTCTTGCTTCTTGCTTTTTTTCTAATGGATTTTCAAGACTATAAATAAGCATTTCAACCGCAAGACTTGCCATTTCGGCAGAAGGTTGTCTTACGGTAGTTAAAGGAGGCCAAAGTTGAGAGGCCATTTTTACATCATCAGCTCCAGCAACAGAAATCTCTTCAGGTACTTCAAGCCCAAGCTGATGAGCAGCACTTAGCACACCTGAGGCCATTTCATCATTACTGGCAAAGATGGCGGTCGGTCTTGGTTTTCGCTTTAACAATGTTCGACCACTGACCAAACCTGAACGAAAAGTATAGTCGCCTTGCATAACCCAATCTTTATTAATAGCTAAACCGTTATTTTCCATCGCTCGGCAATAACCCAAATACCTATCCTCTGCGCCCGACTCCCCGGATACCCCTTTAATAAAACCGATATCTCGGTGGCCTAGTGAAATTAAATATTCAACTAACTGGCATGCACCATGGCCTGTATTTGAGAAAACAGCAGGATAACGGAAATCGTCACGCTTAGGGGATAACTGCACACAAGGTACGCCAGCTTCATACAAAACATCAACAATAGCCGCGCTTGAAAAAGGTGAAGTAACCAACACGCCATCAACACTGCCCTGATCATATAATCGAAGGATTTTGTCTGCATCAATATCGTGAGGGTTATGGGCTGGACGCATAATTAGCTCATAACCATGAGAAATGGCCGTTTCTATAGCACCTCTTTGCACATCATTTATCCAACTACCATCAACATAACAATAAATCATAACGAGTACATTAGACCGTTTAGAAGCGAGCTGTTTTGCAATAATATTGGGCACATAACCAAGCTCTTTGGCAATAACGCGAACACGCTCCATTGTTGCTTTAGAAACTCCAGCTTCACCATTGATAGCGCGTGATGCTGTTTTAATTGACACTCCACAACTCAGAGCGATGTCTTTCAAAGTTGTATTACGCTTCACCATACTGTCTGCTCTCTCATCATTATAATTTTTTCGCATGCAATTTGTTCAAAATAGTGTATCCCAACACTCCTTGTTAGGATACCTATAAATATCGTTTACTTATTGAATTCTAGGGTTTTTCCATCCCATTCACTGCTCGAAGTTCCAGTAATACTCAAAGGTACGCCATAAGCTGGAATTGGCAAACCTAAAAATATTTCGGATTCTTGATGGCCGGCTTGGCAACCAGTCACCTGAATATCTGCAATGTAAGGACCCCCTGGAGGCCAAACTGAATAAGATTGCGCTTCACTTTCTGTACCGTTAAGTACATGCAAACCATCATCTGAATAATTGTTGTATGTTACTTGAACACTTTCAGTAAAACCGTTAACCGTAGAGTTTACTTCAGCGCTGCCAAAAACCTTGCCTTTAATAAGACCAACAACGTTATCACTATTAGGTACATATTGTTCATAGGGTTGCGCCCAAGATGGATCGGGACTGGTGACTGTTGCCACAGTAGAGATAACAGGCGTTCTAGAGGTTAACGTAACAATACGAATATCCCGAGCTATCATGCCATCAATAGGCGTTAAAGATGTATCTTGCTCTGTTATGGCTATTTGTGTACCTCTTGGAGACCAACGAGCAAAGCGGGCTCTACGCCCTTCTCCACCTACGGGTAATTTCTGACCAATATAGTCACCACGAGCGCCATATTTATCTACGAGCCAATGATCCCACTTGCCAAAATTCTCTCCCCAAAAAGCATTGCGACTGGTTATGTTGCCCGCGATGACTGCTGGTGGACGCTGCACTTGAGATAGTGGTGTAGATATATCATAAGTTCTTGAGCCTCCTGTAACAAACCATTGTTCATCAGGTGAGAAACCTAAAGTATCATCATAGTCAGAATGGTGGGTTAAAGGTTTAAAATCACCTGTTGCCAAATCCATAATCATATGGTCAAAGTTAAATGCACCATTTAAAGACAAGTATTTTACTGCCGCGCCTCCTTGGGCAAAAAACTTAGGTTCTCCCGTTGACGCTGTCATCACCTTAAGATCATCAGAACTGCCTTGATACTCACCTGAAGCTAACACTTTAGTATTAATAATATCATAACGATCAGGGCTGGTTTTACGTTCTAATTTACCAAATAGCATCAAATTGGGAGAGCCTACTCCCCACACTTGGTTCCAAAAAACATGCTCTCCATCTGGTGCAACACCGAAAGTGGTTCCTTCAGGGATCACTATTCGAGCATCTGTCGCGCCAGGAATATCAATAGGAACTAGCATGGAAGTTTGGCAATCATCAAGGCTAGGCGCGCATTCTAAAATGGTACGAGGCGCTGGAGCACCTGGACCAGACACTATCATTCGTTGAAAATCAATGCGATTGCTACCTGCTACATCTAAATCCCCAAGTCCACAAGTGGTACACTCAAAATTGCTGCCATCAGGTGAAATTACACCTGAATTCCGCCCCTGGTATTGCGATGATTCAAAAGAAAAATATACCTTATCACCATATTCATTCCAATCAACGCTGGCTCCTATTTTAGTAATATGTTCAGGCAAGGGAATCGTAGTTACACTAACGGGCTCTGGCTCCGGTGGAGCAGGTGGTAAAGGGTTTACTATATACTGATGTAAACTTTGCAAAGCACTCGGCGTATCGCAATCGCTAGGCATCACCACATCACCACTAGCTTCGAAAAAGCTTTGACGAAAATCTGCACATAAGTTGCCCATTTCAGGTATACATCCGGCAACATCATAGGCTGTGCACATTGCCAATGCTTCACCTGTATAGCCAGCATCAATACATTTTTGAATAGGTCCTTCTGCCGAGCTGTTTGCTGAATATAAATTCAGCAAACAAAGGGTAAAAGTTACCTTTAAGTTAAGTCGTGTTCGTTTCATGGTTTCTCCAATTTATTTATTTTTTATTAGTTTAGATATAAGCGCTAGTTAGAGATTTACTAATTGAGCTTAAAACCGTACAGGTATACAGAAAACGAATAACCACTTAATATTCTAATGATTCAGTAACAACAACCTAAATTTAGCTTAACAACCTTACGACAACGGTTACCAATACCTAGTTAACCAAAAAGAGTACTTTTTTACCCGTAGCCACAACATAATATTAAAACCCGTTTAAAATCAAAAAGGTAAAATCTATTGTTTTTTATTCGCTTACAAGGATTTTAGAAAGCGGTGTCATTTATAGTTACTTTGAGGAAATCAAACTTTGAATATTACAAACAAAAATAGCCCTTATGGGCTATTTGGTTGAAATATTAGAAGTTTTACTAATCAAGCTATTCAATTACCGTTTGCGTTTGCTGCCCTAACCCTTCAATTGACAACGTAATCTCATCACCAACGTCTAAATAAACCGGTGGGGTTTGGCCTAAACCAACTCCTGGAGGTGTGCCCGTTGAGATAATATCGCCCGGTTGTAAGCTCATAAATTTGCTTAAATAACTTACGATGAAATCAGGCTTGAAAATCATGGTTTTAGTATTACCATTTTGGAAAGTTTTACCATTGACAGATAATGTCATTGCAAGGTTATGAACATCTTTAATTTCATCTTTAGTTGCGAGCCATGGACCTATTGGACCGAAAGTATCACAGCCTTTACCTTTGTCCCATTGACCGCCGCTAATATCAAGCTGAAAAGCACGTTCAGAAACATCATTTATAAGGCAGAATCCAGCGATGTGATCGTTGGCCTGCTCTTCACTGATATTTTTTGTTTCTTTACCGATAACAATACCTAGCTCTACTTCCCAATCAAGTTTGGTACTTTCGGCAGGTTTTACAATAGAATCATTTGGTCCGCAAATAGCGCTGGTCCATTTATTAAAAACTACGGGTTGCTCTGGTATTGGCATCCCTGATTCTTCAGCATGATCAGCATAATTTAGACCTATACAGACAAACTTGCCAACGCTGCCAACACAAGCGCCAACACGAGTATTTTCTGTAACTAAAGGTAATGTTGTTAAATCAAGCTCATCTAATTTATCCAGTGCTTCTTTTGATAATTGTTCACCCGATATATCTTCAATAAGATTAGATAAATCACGAATATCACCATTTTGGTCTAATGCTGCTGGTTTTTCTTTGCCCATAGGGCCGACTCGTAAAAGTTTCATTTGTTTTCCTCTAGTTTGATTATGTTTTACAATTGACTTGTTTTTATTACTAAGTCATCTCGGTCAAATACTTCTGGTTTAAAGGTCATGCCTAAACCATTACCTTTTGGTGGCGTGATATAGCCATTTTTCACTTCAGGCAAGTTATCCATTACTTGGGTATACCATCCGGTATATAACGCTCGCACAGATTCTTGTATTACCGCATTGGGCGCGTTAAGAGATAAATGGCATGAAGCAGCAAGTACCACAGGGCCAGTGCAGTCATGTGGTGCTACTGGCAAATGATAAGCTTCTGCCATAGTGGCTATTTTTTTCGCTTCTGAAATACCGCCAACCCAACCAATATCAAGCATGACAAAATCAGTGGCATTATTTTCTAGTAAATCTTTAAAACCCCAACGAGTAGCAATGGTTTCACTAGCGGTTACCGGGATTGTTGTACGGTTCCTGAACTCTTTAATAACCGATAGACTGTCCATTTTTACTGGATCTTCGATCCACATTGGCGCATAAGGCTCTAGCGCTTTAGATATTTTTATCGCGGTAGGTAAATTCCAAAGTGAATGACATTCCACCATGATGTCCATTTTATTGCCCACAGCGGCGCGTATTTTTTTGAATGGCTCCAGCGCTTGTTCAAGCTGCTCGCTGGTAATGTATTGACCATCATTTTCTTCAGCGGCAAAGTCAAACGGCCAAATTTTCATTGCGGTGATTCCTTGCTCTAATAAACTAATGGCAAGCTCATCAGCGCGATGTAAAAAAGCGTCTAAATCTTCATATGGCCCTTCAGGTTCATCTGTTGGTAAACCAAAGTTATCTGAGGTTTGCCCTTCCGATGAACGGATATATGAATAGCCAGCACAGGTATTATAAGTACGAATAGTCTCTCGGGTTTTTCCACCTAACAATTGATATATAGGTTGCTTGGTTTTCTTACCCCATAAATCCCATAAGGCAATATCTATGGCGGAATTACCGCGCATTTCCACGCCACTGCTACGAAAGCCCAAATAACCATATAACTCGCGCCAATGCTTATCTATTTGCAACGGGTTTTTACCCAACAAATAAGGAGCAACGGTTTCATGTATATAAGCTTCAACAGCCGCAGGGCCCATAAAAGTTTCACCCAAGCCAACATAGCCTTCATCGGTATGAACTTGTACCCAACATAAGTTACCAAATTCTGTTAATCGTATTGTTTCAATTTTTGTAATTTTCATAATTTATAATCACCTAAACTTAATTTTTACTACCACCAACATTGATACCTAAACCGCCATCTATTCGAATCGCTTCACCATTGATAAAACCGCACTTACCACTGCAAAGAAAGGCAATAAGATCGGCAACCTCTTCAGGTTGGCCAATACGACCGGTAAGGTGACTATCGTTTAGTTCTTGCATCATCGCTTGGGGATCTGCTGCTTGTGCCATAGCACCACGAAGCATAGGGGTATCAATAGTGCCGGGACAGACAGCAACACAACGAATTTTAGGAGAGAAATCAATAGCAATTGACCGAGTTAGGCCTAAAATAGCAGCTTTGCTGGTTGCGTATGCGGCCACAAATGGCTGGGCAACAAAAGACTGGACGCTAGCAACATTGACTATCACCGCATTATCATTCATGTGAGGAATGGTATATTTAGCGCATAAAAAAGGACCTTTGACGTTAACAGCCATCACGTGATCCCATTCATTTTCACTTAAGTCTGTCGCGGTTCCATAAGACAACACGCCAGCATTGTTAATTAAACAATCTATAGCGCCAAAACGCTCTACAACTTCATTTATCGCTTGCTCAACATTTTTACTATTACTAACATCACAGTGGATAAATGCTAAGTTATGTTGCTTCAATTCAGGTGTTTCATTCAGGCCAAAAATAATAACTTTATACTTTTGCTCTGCTAATAGTATAGCTGTTGCAAGCCCTATACCTGATTCACCACCGGTGATTACGGCAATTTTTGACATAATTATCCCTTAATATCTGACTAGTAATTAATTATTACTTTTCTAACACTTTACTAATATTAAGAGGGATAATAAGAAGTGGAGCTGAAATGGATCTTAAAAGGCTTTCAAAAAGTTAAATTAACTTACTCTATCGAAAGTAACTTTGACCATAACACCTTGGTCATTTTTCCATGAATCGATATCAAGTTTGGCCTGATGAACGGTGACTATACGTTGTACAATAGCTAGTCCTAAGCCGGCTCCAGGCATTTCATTTCCCGGTAAGCGATAAAAGCTATCAATCATTTTATCTCTTTCTTCTGCGGTAATAAATTTACTATCGTTAGCGACATAAAACTCAACATACTGCTTAGAAATGTTTGCTGATACTTCAATTTGACTTCCTGATGTCGCATAACGAAAAGCGTTAGTGAGAAGATTCCGAATCAAGATACTGAGCACTTCTTTATTGCCCGTTATTTGCCACAGTTCACTTTCTGGAAAATCTATGGCCAAACCTCTATCAACGGCTAAATGAGCAAGGTCAGCCAAATCTTCGGTGACAACACTTCTTAAATCAACAGTTTCCATTTTAAGTTGTGAGTTTTGTGATTCAATTCGAGCCAACGTTAATAGTTGTTTCACGGTATAAACTGCTCTGTCTACTCTGGAAGAAATTCTGTCTAAAACATGAATAACTTCAGGGTTATTTGAACCGCGTTGACACAGTTGTAACTCAGTTTTAATCGCAGCTAAAGGGGTTTGCAATTCATGTGCAGCGTTAGCGGTAAAGCGATGCTCATTATTTATAGCATTTTCAAGACGGATCAGTAGACCATTGAGGGAATCAACCAAGGGGAAAATTTCTTCAGGGACATTTTGTTCAGAAATTGGCACTAATGAATTTGGCTGCCGATTTGCTACTTCATCAGTTATTTTATTTATGGCGCTCATGCCTTTTTTACTACCAATATAAACGCCCATGATAGTTAAAGGGATAATCAAAATCATTGGATATAAAGCTTTTAAGCCAAAATCTATCGCACCTTGACGAGCATGCTTAGTATTCATGCCAACCGATACCCAAAATAGACCATCAATATTTTCATTATATATGCGCCAGTGGTTTTCCTCTCCCCCTTGTATATAGATATCATCAACAAAACCATTAACATTAGGAAAATCAAAGCCAGGTGCGCTTGCAGAACGAAAAATAATTTTCCCTCGTGTCCCCCACACAACAACATTAACATTATCCCAACCGATACTCTCACTAATAGCTGCGCCATCTTTTAATGGGTCATAACCTTTATTAACGGAAAATTTACTATAAAAGCTTTGAAATAGGCGAGATGAGAAACGGACAAACTGAGCTTGCTCTTTTAAATCATTATCTAAGGTTTCGAATATAACTTTGGCAGCAGTATAGGAAGAAGCCGAAGCGGCCAATAACCATATGGCGCCATGCAATATTAAACCAAATAGTACCATTTTGGTTTTTAAAGAATACCTCATCCTTTTTTAACTCGATAGCCAACACTTCTTAGGGTTTCAATAAAGTCGCGACCAAAATACTTGCGTAAACGAGATATGTAAACTTCAACCGTATTACTTTCAATTTCATCTCCCCAAGCATACATGCCCTCTTCTAAACGTGATTTGGAAACAAAACGCCCAGCTCTAGACATTAACGCTTCAAGTATTGAAAGCTCTTTTGCGGTCAAAATCACCGTTTTACCTGCGTGGGTGACAACCTTATCTTTTGGCTCTAGCTCAACATCACCAGAAATTAAAACCGGCCGAGCACGACCTGAACTACGTCTTATTAATGAGCGTAACCTTGCAAAAAGCTCGTCGATATCAAAAGGTTTAGTTAGATAGTCATCCGCACCAAGATCAAGGCTGTCTATCATAGACTCAGTAGTATTACGTGCCGTTAATACCAACACGGGGATTGGATCGTCGGCAGCTCTTAATTTTTTAAGAATTTCATCGCCAGAAACATTAGGTAAGCCCAAATCTAACACCATCATGTCATATTCCCCGGCTTCAAGCATTGGAATAACTTTGGCGCCATCCGTTTCTAAATCTACGGCGTAGTTTTCAGTACTCAAGGCTGACTTGAGAGATTCGCCTAATTGGTAGTCATCTTCAACTAATAAAACTCTCATGAAAAACCTCTTGAAATAGAAATAAGCTAAGCTATTGATGTTTAAGTATAACTAAAGTCTATGATTCCACAACTATCTTCAAATTTAATACTTTCGAATTCTGAACATAAAAAGGCCATTACTTAATAATAAGTAATGGCCATAAGTAATTATCAAGTTAGTTTAAAAGCTATAACCGAAAGTAACACCTATTTGACGAGGAGCAATCATGTCGTAGCTATAAGTATCTGTGCTACCACCTGCAAGTCGAGTTCTTACTTCACCTGGTTTACGGTCTACTAAATTCTTAATAAAGAATTTTACACTCCAGTTACCATCTAAAGGCTCAAAACCTAAATGATAGTCCGCATTAATATCACGAACATCATCATAGTTAATTTGCAGTGAGGTCGACAATTTTACATTCCAAGCATTAACATCGGTATGATAAAGTGGTTGAACATTAGCCACCCATTGAGCAGGTGCTATGCCAAAGTTAGAACCGATATCACGTCCACTATAATCACAGAACATTTGGTTAGTAGGCCCTTCATCATTATCACAAAAACCCATGAATTCTTTATATTCAGTATTAATATAAGTTAATGCACCGCTAATAATAAAGTTTTCAGAAGCAAGGTAGATAAAATCAGTTTCAAAACCTGCACTGACTGCTTCTTTGGCATTTAACACATGTGACTGCGCAATTGTTAAGGCATTAACGGCTACATCAGGATCGACATCGACAAAAACCTTGCTAGCATTATCTTGACGCGGTTGATCACCAAATTGATAATTATCAAAAACTTGGTAATAAACATCAGCATTCCATTGCAAACGGTTATCTAAGAATGAACCTTTCATACCCAACTCAAGTGCATAACTTTCTTCCGGTTCAAAAGTTCTAATAAACTCCATCGGCTCAATAGTACTGATATTAAAACCACCTGAGCGATAAGCACTATCTAAAGCAACATAGTACATTATATCTTCATTCTGTTTGTACTGTACTTTTAAACTACCTGAAAGGTTGGTATAAGTTTCACTTGACTCAGGCACAGCTTCGGTTTCAAAAGTAAATGGAACTTCTTGACCCCATATGTAACTAGTACCGCCAACAACAAAATCAGACTGATTAGTTTTAGTTTCATCGTTATAACGTAAACCACCACTTAATGTCCATTCATCATTTAAGTGATAGTTTAAGTGAGCAAAATAACCAAAAGATTCTGTGCTAGCTTCACCAAAAACACTTGTGCTCATGTCTGTTGGTGCCATTATTACCCAAGGTGGAAAAGGCAAGGGCACAGGTATACGAGTACCTGATTGAGTGAATTGGCTTGTTTTACCACCAGGCCCTTCAGTTTCTGATTTTGAATAATAAAAACCCAATAAGTAATCAAAAACTTCATTATCAATATTGCTTAAGCGTAACTCTTGTGAAAATAAGTTTTGCTCAGTATTGATGTCTAATAAACCATCATTAATTGGCGTGCCGTTTTGATCACTAACAAATTGGGTTTCAACTTCTTGGTAATAAGTAATTGAGGTTAATGAATGAGTTTCAGTGTCCCAGTTAAAGTTAAATTGCGCATCTTTAAGTTTTGTTTCACTATAATCTGCTACATCTGAGTAAATACGATAATCTTCAGGGTGACCATGAGGGATATCACCGTCTATAGCCGAGGCAAAAGTATCTTGTGTTGTTGGTGTACCACTAGCTGCTGCTTCTTTTCTAGCGATAAAGTTATCACCAAAACCTGGAATATAAGAAAACACACGACCGTTATAATTATCACTGTAATTACCAATAAAAGTAAGATCTATATTATCATTGGGAATATATTGTACTTTAACTCTAGCACCCTCACGATTTGTGTCATTAGCAGGCTTATCTAAAAATTCATTGTGAATATAGCCGTCACTATCATCATAAAAAGCAGAAATACGCATACCTAACTCACCTTCTATCAAAGGGATATTGAGGTGCGCTTTATTACTTGTACCATATGTATCGGTTTCATTGAAATAAGCATGGCTGCTTTGAAAGCCACCGCCTACCTCATACATATCAATACCTTTGGTGGTAATATTTATCGCACCTGCTGGCGCATTTTTACCATAAAGAGTACCTTGGGGACCACGTAATACTTCAACACGGGCGATATCAGATAAAGAGCCAAAAGCTGCACCAACGGAGGTTTGGGCTACGCCGTCTATAAAGACAACCACTGAGTCATCCATAGAACCAGCAAACGCGTCTCGACCAACACCACGCATTTTAATGGTACCACTTACCGCATCATCACCATCTATTTGTAAACCAGGTGACAGCTTACTTATATCTTTAAAATCAAAAGCAGCAATATTATCAAGCGCGTCTGAGGTAATAACACTCATTGACACTGGCACTTCTTGCGAGCTCTCTTTAAATTTCCGCGCAGTTACAATAATTGTTTCAATTTTAAGCTCTTTCTCTACGCTTTCTGCTTTTTCAGTCGCTTCTTCAGCAAAGACATATGATGTCATGCTAGTAAGTGAGGCTAACAGAACTGCCTTGGTTATTGAGTTAAGTTTCATGTCTACTTCCCCTATCAATTCATTATAATGCTATTTAGCCTTGTTGCCATTTAGCAGTGTGTTAATTTGAGTGTTTTTACTCAAACCATAATTTAGTAAAGTATTCCTGCCTCTTAGAAAGGCTTTTTTTATAAGAACTATTCTCATTACAAAGCCTACAGAGCATTTATTAAATAAACCTGAATGGTTAACACTTCCATTAAACCCTTCAGTTTTATCAGTAATTTTCTTAGAGTTAGCGTAATAATCACATATTCTTCATTCATTATTTTCTTCAAATATCACTATTTAACTGAAAACAATTAGTAAGCCGATTCAGCATAGGGGATAAGACGATTACAGAGCCAAGCTGTATTTAGCTGACTATGGTACTTTTTTAACCTGTAATATTTAACAAAAGAAGTATCAAGCATTGTTATATGGATAATACAATTATCGAATATGATTTATTTTCTGACTAGCTTTATCAACCAGATAGATAATAGAACGATAATCAACACCAGCATGTTCAGATAGACCAATTTCACAGGTTCTACTATTGCTATAACCACTTAGACAATTAGTGGGAACTTGAGACTTTAGAGTAGCTAAAGCATTAGCATTGAGCTCTGGCGTTGTAAAACCCTTATCTCCTGCAAAACCACAGCAATATATATGTTCTGGCACTATAACTTTGTTAGCACAACGTTTAGCTAAGGCAATCATTTTATCATTTAGACCCATACGACGGCTACTACAGGTAACATGTAGCATAATCGTTTCATCTAGTACCTTAAACGATAAATATTCACTCAAAACATCAGTGATAAAAGCGACTGGTTCATATACTTTAAGGTCAAAAATGTCTTCCCTTTCGTCAAAGAGCATAGACTTACATGGGCTTGTATCAAATAAAACTGGATACTTGCCATTTTGACTTAGCGTCTTAAGTTGGGAGTGCAAGTCATCTCGTTTAGATTCAGCCTGCTCAAACATGCCCTTACTTTTAAACGGCATTCCGCAGCATTGACCAGAAAAGTCAGGGTTAATGACTTCAAAACCCGCTTTAGTTAAAAGAGATAAAGTAACTTCTGTTAACGGCCGTTGATCTTTGTCCATTATTGAAGGTCCCATGTTTCTACTTGCGCAACTAGGAAAGTAAACCACTTTTGGGCGTTCTATCTTGATCTTATTTATATGCAATCTTGGGAAGTGTTTAACTCTATTCGGTAATTTTCCATGTAAAACGGGAATACCTCCTGCAGAGACACGATTAAGAACATCGAATATTTTAGTGATGAGAACTTTACCCAATATTTTTTGACTTAACGCAATGCTAGCTAAACCAAATCTAGTCAATTTTTCTACACTTGAAAACTTTTTAGCAAGGAGGTTCGCTATAAAAGCTAAATGGCTATTTTTTTGACCTCGTAGCTCCCGAATTAAATCACCGGTATTAATACCAACAGGACATTTTTGTTCGCATAACCCTGTTGCTGCGCAAGTATCGATGCCTAAATAATTAAAATCTCTTTCAATCTTTTTGATGTGCTTACTATTTACATTCTGCTTTTTAAGACGAGTTATTTCACGAAACATTGTTATGCGCTGACGAGGTGTGAAACTTAAACCATGAGAAGGACACACTGGTTCACAAAAGCCACATTCAATACACTTGTCAATGATAGGGTGAGCCGTAGGTAGCGTTTTCAAGTGTTGAATATGTGCATTGGGATCATGGTTTATTATCACGCCAGGGTTCAGCAAGCTATCAGGATCAAATAATGTTTTAATTTTCTGCATCAGTTGATATCCCTGCTCTCCCCATTCCATTTCTATAAATGGTGCCATGTTTCTTCCCGTGCCATGTTCCGCTTTCAATGAACCTTGGTAATCAATAGCAACTAATTGACAAACATCTTCCATAAATGATTTATATCGGCTTGTTTCGCCTGTTTTGGAGAAATCTTGAGTAAATACAAAATGCAAATTTCCTTCAAGTGCATGACCAAAAATAATGGCTTCATTATAGTGATATTTATCAAATAATAATTGTAAATCAGTAACTGCACTTGCCAAGCGTTCCACAGGAAAAGCAACATCCTCAATAATGACCGTGGTGCCATTTTCACGAACAGCTCCCACCGCGGGGAAAGTCTGTTTACGAATAGCCCACAACAAATTATATTGCTCTGGTTTATCAGTAAATTTGATAGCATCAACTTGTTCAAATGTCGCAAGTACCCTAGTGAGTTGTTCAATTTGATTATTTAGTGCTTCTTGGTTATTTGTTCTAGTTTCAATAAGAAGAGCTGCACAACCTTCCTCTACGTCTAGAATAAAGTTTGGTAACCCTTTCATCTTACTCACCGACTTTAAAGATCGGTAATCTAATAATTCAACAGCCTCAACCTTCTCATTAGCTAACTTGGTAACAACTTGACAAGTAACCTCTAGATTTGGAAAAAGTATTAAAGAAGATGCTCGGTATTTGTGCTCAATGACAGTATGGTAAGTTATTGAAGAAATGAAACCGAGTGTACCTTCAGAGCCGATGATTAAATGTGCCAATATATCAATAGGATCATCGAAATCAATTAATGAATTTATGGCATAACCTGTTGTATTTTTTAACCGATATTTATGCTCGATCAACTCTTTCAACGCACTATTATTCTTAGTTGATTTAGCAAGTTGATCAAGTCGATTTAACAACTTGGAATGACTTTTTCTAAACTGAGCAACCAACTCGCATGAGCTATTATCAAAAATACTGCCATTGTTCAAAATTACTCGGATACTTTCCATGGTATGGTAACTGTTTTGCGAAACCCCACAACACATCCCACTTGCATTGTTTGCAGCTATACCCGCTATTTTACAAGTATCAATTGAGGCAGGATCAGGACCAATTTTACGTCCATAAGGTAATAGATATTTATTAGCATCTGCCCCGATAACAGCAGGTCCCAATTTAATTTTAAGACCTAACTCTAAAATTTCATGATGACGCCAGCTATTAGTCAACATAATCAAGATAGAATCAGACTGTGCTTGTCCAGAAAGACTTGTTCCTGCCGCTCGAAAAGTCATTGCAATATTGGCAGCACGAGCCAACTTTATCGTTGATATTAGCTCATCTTCACTATCAATTAATAAAACTATCTGTGGAATTAAACGATAAAAGCTTGCATCGACCCCATAAGCAAATCTCTTTGAATAGTTGGTTATAACATTTTCTTCAGGTAAAACTTGTTTAACATCCTTTGAAAACTTTAAATAGGGTTCAGTTATCATGATAAGAGGTTCCATTAATTTCAACTTTAGGTAAGTTGTATTCAAGAAATGTGGGCGCACTTAAAACAATCAGCCACCTACATCAATTCAAAATATGCGCACTCTACCTTTGCTTTATTAATTAAACCTTAAGTTTAAGAAATAGCTCAAAAACTCAAGGTAAGTGACCGATATGTTTGCCAATGTATTCGATTAGCTTATTTGTCACCTGATAATATAAAGCGCGTATTTAAAGGTGATATTCCATTTGATATGACAGTAAAAAAATTAAAACAAGGCTTCCCACTTAATTGGCAAGCGCAGGAAAATATTTTCACCTCAAGCTAACCTTTATTCAAGCTACAACACCTAAATTTCAAGGGCATAATATTTATGCCTTTTTTTAGTTCTGCAATAATAAAAATCAGTGTAAGCGAACAGCACTTTTACGCTTAGAGATAATAAGGCTTTTTAGAGGTATATAAAGAAAAAAGGCTTACCGCAGAGACGATAAGCCTGTTTCATTTGACATCCATCCTTTTGATATTTAACGACTTAGTTACCTTAACTAAGCGAAAACTAGGACAGAGCAAAAAATGTGCCGGTGGATGTAGTCTACTGCTAACTAGTATCCGCAACATTCCCTAAAAACAGTGAAAGTACAGGGAAAACTTTCGTAAGAAGTTAAGCAAAGCCTCTAAAATAAAACATATCACCATTAATATCAGTTAGTTACTTGTATCCACAATAATTATAATTAATTAAAACAGGGAAATATCAGGGAATTTCAAATAAAGAGGGTTCTAAAGCAAGTTGAAAAGAGTTACCTTTCCCTTTATGTACATTCTGATGATATATAAAAATATTTTTTGAATATATACTCTCGCTAACGCCCCCATAAAAACGTCTATTCAGGTGGCTTAATATACCTCTACAATTTCCTCATACCAACCAACGTCTATTGCTCACCCCTTCCAGAATCATACAAGCAGAATCTTTATCACTCAAATCATTAGGGATATTAAGTTCATTTTCGTCCAATGAGGCAGTAAAATAATCCGCCACAACTAAAGATATTTCAATATGCGGAGCATCACATCTCAGCTCAACAGCTAAGGACTCAGAAAAGCCTTTGATCGCAAATTTTGCAGTTTCATATGCGCTATGGTACATACCACCGGCCCTTTCCCACCAATTATTAACACTAGAACTATTGATGATGTGACCCTTATCGCTAGCCATCAACAATGGTTGAAATGCACGAATACAGTAATAGACACCATACCAACAGATTTTAAAACATCGCTCCCAATCATCTTGACTGTCTTTGATAAAGTTGCGACCACCGCCAACACTAGAATGGTTAAACAAAAAATTGATTGCACGAGTATTGTGTTCTTCTTGCACTGCCTTAGCAAAGGCCAACACTTGCACCTCATCTACTACACTACAAATATGGCTAGTTATTTTCACGCTTTTATTTGCGGCAGCTTCACAATGGCGCTTGGTTTGGTTCAACTTTTGAATAGACACATCACAAATAGCAAGATCACAACCGGCATTTGCCAGTTGTATTGCAATCTCACGCCCTGTACCTTCACCGCCGCCAGTGATAACTGCTAACTTGCCCGTAAATTCATTCATCAACTTTAGACCTATACTGATATTACCTTTGAAAACAAAAGTCTTTAAATTGATCTCTCAGTACTAATTTATGTACTTTTCCGGTCGCTGTAAGCGGTATGTTATCGACATATACCACTTCATTGGGTAGCCACCATTTAGCAATTTTTCCATCAAGCCAGTCATGCACACTAGCAATATTCATTTTATGTTGTTGGTTATTTTGAATAACAAGTAGGGGACGCTCATCCCATTTAGGGTGCTCAATACCTATGATAGCGGCCAGAGATACACTAGGGTGCATCATCACAGCGTTTTCAATATCAATCGATGAAATCCATTCACCACCAGATTTAATTACATCTTTTTTCCGGTCAGCAATTTTCATAAAACCGTATTCATCAATTGTGGAAATATCTCCGGTATCAAACCAACCATCACCTGAACTCGTTTCTGGTTTTTTAAAGTAATGCTCTATAACCCAAGGACCTCGAACCTTTAAGTTGCCCGTAGTGCTTCCATCCCATGGCAGCTCACTGCCATGCTCATCAACTATTTTGATATCTATGCCAAATGGAGGCTGACCTTGCTTAAGTTTTTGTGATAATTGGGCATCGCGATCCCAGTCATCAACAAACGATGGTTGAATATGATTGATAGTACCCAATGGGCTGGTTTCTGTCATACCCCATGCGTGAATGAGGGTGATCCCTTGTTGTTCACTAAAATATTTAAATAAATGTGGCGGCATGGCAGCGCCACCAACAATCATTTTTTTAAGCGTGGTTAGTTTTATTTTTTTCTTTTCTAAATATTCAAATAACAAACCCCAAACGGTTGGGACACCTGCACTAAGTGTGACACTTTCTTGTTCAAGTAATTCAGTCAGTACTTGCGGATCTGCTACTTTTTGACCTGCAAATACAAGCTTACAACCTATCATGGCTGCCAAATAGGGTATTCCCCAAGAATTCACATGAAACATAGGTACTACTGGCAAGATTACATCCCGCTTGCTCACGCCAAATACATCAGGCAAAGCCACACTCATGGTATGTAAAACCAGTGCACGATGGCTGTATAATACTCCTTTAGGATTTCCCGTGGTGCCTGAGGTATAACATAATGAACATGCATCATTTTCATTTAATTCTGGCCACATAAATTCAGTACTATGATCTGAAATAGCTTGTTCATAAATTAGCCAATCACTGGAAAACCCCTCAATAACAGAATCATCAGAGGTTAATACCACAATTTTTTCAACCGTTGTTAATGCGTCACGTATTGGTTTGATTAAATCAATAAACATGACATCAATAAACAGCAACTTATCCTCAGCATCATTAATTATGAATTCAAGCTGTTTAGGATGAAGTCTTGGATTAATGGTATGACAAACTGCTCCTGAGCAGCTTATACCAAAATATAACTCTAAGTGCCGAAAATCATTCCAAGCTAATGTCGCAATTCGTTCGCCTTTATCAATATTATGGTGTTGAAAAAAATTAGCTAATTGTCCTGCTCGGCTAAAAATATCACCTAGGCAACAGCGATGTAACTCGTGATCGCTTGTGATCGATACGACTTCATTTCTTTTGAATAGTTTTTTGCCATGCTCCATTACCGCATTAATGGTTAATTGGCTATGCATCATATTTCCAAGCATTATGAGTTCCTCATCTGTTTATTTATTTTGATGTGCAAGTTCAACATTTAGCGACTTTTAGTTTTACTAATACTGAGAGAAACATCTTACATACTCACAGTTTCTAAATGTTGATATGTACTCAACTTTACTATTTTGGCCTCAAAAATAGTGATAAATAATGCAATAAAATCGACTTATTACGATCGTGGTGTTTTTAATATGATAACTAAGCTAAATTGTGAATTAATAGGATAAAAATGAAAATCGCACAATTAAATTAGGGGTTGTTTACATATACATTAACTATGCCTTTAAGGTACAAAACTCTGCAAAGGTAAACATCAACCATTTGATATTCTCTACTTTCCCCTGAAGGACATGATCATTCCAGCCCCCTTCTGAACCAAAGTTATTTGATAAATAGCCATAGAATAACTCTCCACCCTTATAAGCACTTCATAATAAGTCATTTTTATCTCGTATTAGGTCGAATTAATAATGAGGATATCAGTATATTGATAGCTAGATAAATTATTAGTTATTTGTCATTCAAAAGTAATGAATTGTAACCAATAGCGCAATTTGAATAAGAGATGTTTAAATATGAAAGCAGTATCATGTAAACAAGGAAAATTATCTGTAATTGATAAGCCAGAATTAGTTCCAGGTAAAGGGCATGTAATTTTAGATGTGCTTCGTTGTGGAATTTGTGGCTCTGATTTGCATATGAGAACACACTGTAATCATTATACAAAAACACTACAGCAAGCTGGTGTAGACGGAAGTATGACTTTCGAACAAGACGTTGTTATGGGCCATGAATTTTGTGGTGAAGTTGTAGATTTTGGCTCAGGTTGTCATAAAAAAATCAAACCTGGCACTCGTGTTTGTGCAGTTCCTCTTCTTAAGCGAGGAAGTTCTTTTGACATGATTGGCTTTTCAGAAAAATCATCCGGTGCTTACGCCGAACGAATACTTGTTCAAGAATCACTGATGATGCCTATTCCTAACGGTTTAAGTAATGATATTGCCGCATTAACCGAACCAATGGCTGTTGGACTTCATGCGGTAAATCGTTCTGAAATTAAAAAAAATGAGTTGGCCATCGTGGTCGGTTGTGGGCCAGTAGGACTGGCCATTATTAGCTGCCTTAAAGCAATGGGCGTCAGACATGTTGTAGCCTGCGATTTCTCCGAAGCTCGCCGAAAACTAGCACTACAATGCGGAGCCGATACCATAATAGACCCTTCCATCGAATCACCTTATAAAAACTGGGAAAGTTTCAAATTTATCAATCGTCTGGACAGTGCGTTTGACCTGCTATTAAAAGCAAAAGAAACCATGGATCGTCTGCCTTTACCCTGGTGGCACCTTTGGAATATTGCTGACAAATTGGGTGCTACAGCACCTAAGCGTCCAGTGATATTTGAATGTGTCGGTGTATCTGGTTTATTGCAAAATATAATTACCGATGCGCCATTATTCTCAAGAATAATCGTGGTCGGCGTTTGTATGGAGCAAGATAAAATTCAACCTGCCCTTGCTATTAATAAAGAAATAGATTTGCGCTTTGTTTTGGGATATAGCCCGTTGGAATACCGAAACACTTTACATTTATTGGCCGAAGGGAAATTAAATGCGGCTCCTCTTATCACAGGAACTGTTGGTTTATATGGCGTTGAAAGTGCCTTTTCGGCCCTTGGCGACCCTGATAAGCACGCCAAGATACTGATAGATCCCAATAGTACTAAAACAGAGCCGACAATATAAATTTATATATTAACGATATAAAACAACACATCAATAAACAGGAGTAAAAACATGAACATTAAATCTCCCTTTAAATTATCACTAAAAGTAACAAAAGCCATCATATTAAATATTGTGGTATCTGTCGTGGTTGTGGCCTCGCTACATCTAGCTTTTTACCTATTGGGTTAATTTGTTTTTTAAAAGGTATTAAATATGCACACTCGAATTACATTATTAAGCTTAGCTGCCTTAGCATCATTATTTGTTAATAACATAGCTCAAGCTGCTACTATTACTGGTCAAGTTTCAACCGAAAAAGGGACTAATATTTCTGGGGCGATAGTGACGCTATGGAATGAACAACGCAACCAAAAAGAATCGGTATATAGCGATGCAAAAGGTCACTTTACATTAAATACAAAAATAACGGGCAAGGTAACATTACGCGGTCGTACCCCTTATTATGCTGATTTAAATGCACCACTAACTTTAACGTCAAATTCGATGTTGAAGCAAGACTTTACCCTGACTCGACTCACCTCCCCTGAAGAAATATCTGCCAGTTTACCCGCTTCCGCGCATGTTTCTACGTTGTCATTTAGAGATCCCGAGGACAAAGATGCTTTTGTTAGTCAATGCAACTATTGTCACCAACAGGGTAATTCACTAACCCGTGCACCACGCAGCAGCGAAGCATGGAGTGAGACTGTAAGGCGCATGGAAGGGTTTGGCGCTTTTATTACTTATGGTGAGCACAAAGAGATTGTAGAAACATTATCCGATGGCTTTAACGGCAAACCTATAGATGTTCAACAACATTATGATTTTAGTGATGAATTAGCGCAAGCAAAAGTGACAGAATGGTTAGTGGGTACACCAATGGGGTTCATTCATGACACCTTTGTTGGCCAAGATGAAAAGCTATATGGCATGGATGAAGGCACTGACAGCATTGTTGTTTTAGACCGAGAAACAGGAGAAGTGAAAGAACACAAAATAGATGCCGATGGTGTGCCTATTAGCGGTAAATTTCAAGGTTTCAAGTTGAACTTAGGTATATTTACCGGTAGCCATGGGCCACATAGCATGGCTCAGATTGACGATGGTCGTATGTACATCACCGCGTCATTATCAGGCAGATTACTCATGTTTGATCCTAAAACAGAAAAATTTACCCATTATGAAATACCAGAAGGTTTTCTTTGGAGAAAGGGTAAATATCCACACACCATCAGAGCAGATAAAGACAACAATGTTTGGTTTACTGTCGTGATGTCAAATACAGTGATGAAGTTTAATACCACAACAAATACCTTTACTGATATCGCACTGCCTTCTGATGGCGCTATGTCTTGGTTAAGTGATGCTTTTTTGGGCGCGGTGATGAAAATATCAAGTTTGTTTCCACAAGAGAATGTCCAGTTGGCATTATCTCATCATAAATGGCTAAATGGTGGTAAAGAGATCATGAGCTGGCCTTATGGTATCGATATTAGCCCTATTGATGGCAGTATTTGGTATGCTAAATTGCTGGCGAATAAAATTGGCCGTATTGATCCACAATCACTTGAAATAACTGAATTTGATACACCTTATCGTGGTCCTCGTCGTATGAGAATGGCTAAAGATGGTACGTTATGGATCCCATCATTTGATGAAGGCTATTTAATGCATTTCGATCCTAAAACGTCGAAGTTTGAAAATATTCCATTACCACTGTTATCAGAAAATGAATATGAAGTTCCTTATGCGCTCAATGTACATCCAACCACAGGGGATATCTGGATTGCCGCTAATAACTCAGACCGAGTAATACGGTATATACCTGGCGAAAAACGTTTTATAAATTACCCTATGCCTAGTCATGTTGTTTGGTTTAGAGATTTTGAGTTCACTGAAGAAGGAGAGGTTTGCACATCAAACTCAAATTTGCCAGCTTACGCTCATGAAGATGGTTTACCTGCTTTTGTCTGTATTGACCCCGAGGCAAATACACTTGCTCCTGAGGTAAATACACTTTCAGCGCAAACAAATTAACACTTTATAATTCATCTAAGAGTAAACAACAAGCCGAGGATGATTAAGAGTCATTCTCGGCTTTTTTAGGAATAATTGTATGTCCCCACAAACTAAAGTGTATTACGTCAACGGCATTAACTTGAATGTGCAAATTCAAGGAGATGGTGAGCCTTTACTGTTGTTGCATGGTTATCCAGATTCCATGGCCCTATGGCGAAAAACAATCCCGACTTTGGTGGCAAAAGGGTATCAGGTCATTGTACCGGATATGCGCGGCTTTGGTGGTTCAGACGCACCTGAAGGGGTGAAAAACTATACCATTGACTTAGTTGTTTCAGATTACCTGGCATTACTTGAACAATTAAAGTTAAACAAAGTGCACCTAATTGCCCATGATTGGGGCGCGATAATAGGCTGGTATTTAGCTTGTAAACACCCAAATCGTTTTTATAGCTATACGGCATTATCGGTAGGTCATCCAAAGTCTTACGCAAGTGCTGGCTGGGAACAAAAGCGCAAAGCTTGGTATACCCTTTTTTTTCAACTACGCGGGTTTGCTGAATGGCTAATATTACGCCATGACGGGCAATGGATACGTAATTTTGTTGACCATCACCCTGAAACTGAACATTGGATAAATGACTTATCAAGACCCGGTCGCATAACCTCTACCATTAATTTATATCGTGCTAACTTATGGCAAGTATATACAGGGAAATTACCAGACTGTACCATTCCTGTGATGGGCGTATGGTCAACTAATGATTTTGCATTAACAGAAGATAACATGACCAATAGTGAACGTTATATAGCGAATGATTGGCGCTATGAACGTATCGAAAGCTGTGGACATTGGATCCCTCTTGACCAACCTGAGATGGTTAGTGAATTGATTGTTGATTATTTATCAAGCAAACCCGGTGTAGAATAACAAACGTTGTCATAGAGCTACTTTGACTTCATTCTCAATGGTGTTTATTTAGTCGTTTCGACTCCTACGGGTTAGCACTGGTACAGCTGCTAGTTGAATTATTTTGTCCTCCAAGCATTTTACTCAAAAGGCCTTGGGTAAATTGGCAGTTACACAGATTTTGTTACAAGGTCATTTACTCAGATATAGGCTGCTAACAAAGCCAGCCTATGTTCAGCAAGGAGGGGTTAAGCCACTGTTACTTGGTGTTGTAAACACCATTTAGACTGTAGACTTGGTTAAGCCAAACGTTAGTATATTGTTCTTCGTCCGTTACAGGAGCCTTAATCAGTTCCAACAGTTGTTCACGCTGTTGTTCTGAGTTGCTAGACTTACCGTGAAGACTTACTGCGTATATAGAAAAGTCTCTGATATAAACATCAAACATTTGGTTGAGGAGCTCAGGAGCAATGTCTTCAATTTTTGCCTTTTCCAAAATGAGTTGGCCATAGGCAACTAAAGTAAATAGTTCGCCCATGCCTAACATGTAGTCGATATCTCGCACTTGCTTTTCATCCGGCCCTGCCGTTATTAACATTGTTTTAAACAACTCGATTTGTTGTTTAAATACATTAATATTGGGCAAGTCAAAACTGTCGTAAGCCAAGTGGTAATCGTGGAAAGCGACTTTTCCTAGTCCTTTAGTTGGTCCTTGATTAAACAAAAAAGTGTCATCACAATTATCATCACGACACGGAACTTCCATGTATTCTTTATTATTAAAAAAGTAGTTTTTCATGAACTTAACTATCAATGCCATATTGACATGTGCAGTACCCTCAAGTTTGGGCATTTGCGCTATTTCATTGGTAGCAATTTCAAAAAATTGGTCCTTCTCAAAACCTTTAGCGGCAATGATGTCAGAAATACCTTTAACGACCATTTCCCCTTGCATGGTCACTTTCATTTTTACCATTGGATTAAATAATAGGTAGCGACGATCTTCGGCAGAAGCACTCCTAAGGTAGTCAGTAGCGCGGTAAGAAAACAGTTTCATTCCCATCATACGACAATACGCGTCAGTAAATAAGCGCTTTACTTGGGGGAAGTCAGTAACATGTTTTCCATATAGCTCTCTGCTTGCTGCGTGATTCAAAGCCTCATAAAACGCATGAGTAGCAAGACCTAAAGAGCCAAAGCCTAAATTGAACTTGCAATAATTGATGGTGTTAAGCATATCATCCCAAGCTTTCTGACCAACACTCAAAATATCGTCTTCAGTAATTGGGTAATCAGTTAGCTTGAATTCTGCGACGTAATTTTGCTGATTGACCACGTTTTTTACACAGGTGTAATTAGGATGCTTGGAGTCAACAACAAAAAAGACATACTCACCCGTTACTGCATTTTTCCCAAACGTCGACACTAACGCCGCTTCATTACCGTTGCCAATATAATATTTACTGCCACGTGCGATATAAGTACCATCAGCCTGGGGAATAAGCTCCATTTCGGAAGAGTAAATATCAGCGCCATGCTCTTTTTCTGAAAGTCCGAAAGCAAATACTTTACCTTCCTTTAGCAATTGAGCTGCCTTTTTCTTCACCAATTCGTTGTCGCCGTTGAAAATAGGACCTAGCCCTAACATGGACACTTGAAACGTATACCAATAGGTGATGCCATAAAAGCCAACAAGTTCGGCAAACTCAACATTACGCAAGGTGTTCCAATTAGCTCCTTCTCCATAGCTCTGTGGCGTCATTAATGTTGCCAGAACTTGTTGCTCCTTCATCAGTTCAACAAAGCTGTGGTTCCATGTTTTTATTAGCCAATCTTCTTTGATGCTGGCTATTCCCTTTTCTTCAAACCAGTTAACAAGCGAATTCATCATTTTTTGCGTATGATCGTCGTTAAGTTGGCTTTGAAACGTTGTGGGTTGTAATAATTTCATGATTTATCCTAATCTGTTACATGATTATAAATGCAATAAAAAAAGCCCCTAACAAAGCGTTGAGGGGGCATTAAAGCAAAAAATGCAAGTCTAAAAACGATAACGACCTTGCAAAGTAATGGTTCTTGGCGCATCTATAAAGCCAACATAACCACCAGCAACTAAAGGCGCATCAATACCTGCTGAAAAAGTTGTTCTATCCGTTAAGTTTTTACCAACTAGCGCAATATCCCATGTATCATCCATAGCAGCTAAGCCGATACGTAAATTAATTTTAGTTTCAGCTTCTTGTTTGAGGTTTTCATCCACATCTATATCAACGTAGTACTCATCACTGTAATTAACATTAAAGCTCGCGGTAAAAATCGTACTTTCAAACTCAACCTCATAATCTAAGAAAATACTAGCAGAGGTTGACGGCGCAAAAGGCAAGTCTTTATCCGTTAAATCACATACTTGTCGACCATCACTTGCATCGTTTAGTATTTCAGCGGTACAAGGACCCCCTTCAAAAGATTCATAATGGGCATCTAAGTATGCAAGTGAGCCACCAAGCATCCAGTTGTCTGAAAGAATAATTTGCCCATCAACTTCAACACCTTGAGTTACTGATTCGGCGGCATTACCTACTTCAAAACCAAAACCTGTCCAAGAAGTTACTTGCATATTGTCAAACTTAGTACGAAAAACAGCAGCATTTAAGCGGGCACTGCCATCAAGTAAGTCTGATTTAATACCAAATTCAAAACCTAGCGCTTCTTCCGGTTCAAATTCATTTGAGCTAACTTTTGCATCAGGTGCTGCATTAACGCCACCACTTTTAAAGCCTTTTTCAGCCGTGCCATACACCATGATGTCTGGTGATACATCGAATTGAAACTTTAACGAAGGGGTAAATTGATTCTCTTCACGCTCTGCTTCATAGAAAGGCACGGTTGGTATAACGCCCAATAACGTTGACGTTACCGTAGCGTTGAGCCCTGAAGCTATTGCATCTTGATAAAATTCAGAATCATAAGTACTTGATAGTGTTTTGCGTACCGCATCTTTTGTTTCTTTCGTATATCGCCCACCGATTATTACCCGAAAATCATCGGTAACTTTATATGTTCCCTGGAAAAAACCAGAAAGCGTCGTTGTGTCTTGAGCAAAATCCATAGCACGGCCGACACTGTCAGGGTTCAGTCCAATATCTAACAAATTGAGTCCTGAGCCTGCTAATGCTGGATTAAGGAGTGCTGCTGGTACTGAAGCAAAAACACCATTAAGTACGGGCAAAATAGGGTCTACTAGTAATGACGTATACATGTCAATTTGTAGTTCTTGTTCTTGATAAAAAACGCCGGTGATATAGTCAAACGTTTCATTTCCTTGACTAGCAAAGCGAATTTCCTGACTAATTTGTTGGAAATCATGTTTATCAACGGTGTTTGTAATGGGGGTTGGACCGAATTCACCATCATTTGAATCATCTGTCTTGTAATCAGAATAACCTGTTACAAACGTTAGTACGCCTGCATCTAATGAATAGTCGGCATTTAAAGAAAAGTTATTAGCTTCGGTTTCCTGTGAAATAGGACCTTGTATTTCATCAGAAGATCTTTGGTGATTGGCTGTCGCTTCAAAATCAGCATCGTATGCTGGCATGGCAACAAATGCCATGTAGCTAGCTAACGGACCAAATGGCGTCAAACCGATAAATTCTGAGTTATTGCCTCGGACATTAAACTCAGAATGTTCAAGTTTTGCATGAATATTTAGGTCACTGCTTGGCTCCCAGTTGACAGATAGGCGGACAATTTTCTCATCTGTGGCAGCTTCATTACGATCTGTTGAGGTGTTATAGCTATAACCTTCGGACGAAGCATCTTTTGCCACTAAGCGTAAACCTAATTCATCGCTTAGACTACCAGACAAAATACCGGTTAGTGATTTTTGCTCGTACTCTGGATCCCACTCAAAGGCTACTGAACCTTCAAAGTCATCCCCTGCACTTGCTTTAGTCGTGCTAAGATTAACGGTACCAGCAATGGTATTTTTACCAAATAAAATCCCCTGAGGGCCTCTTAATATTTCAGCACGCTCAAGATCTAAAAATGGTGATCTGTATTGTCTGCCACGACCCATATAAACACCATCGATAAACATACCGACGGACTGTTCAAACGCACGGTTATTGCCTGAACCAATACCACGCATAAAAATATTAGTATTTATAGCATTGTTAGCAATGGTTAAGTTAGGGACATACTGTGAAAGCTCACTAAGGTTTTTGATTCCGTTACTTTCTATTTGATCACCATTAAAGGCAGTAACAGAAATAGGTACTTCTTGAATACTTTGCACCACTTTTTGTGCTGTTACTTCAATAATTTCTAGTTTACTTTTGTCCTTTGGCTGCTCTGCTAAAGCATACCCAGACAACGTCAGTGACGCTGCAATAGATAAAGCTACTTTACTTTTTCCAATATTCATTCAATTTCCCCATATTAATCAATTTAAATGATTCATGCTTATACATACAATGAGAGAGATTTGAGTTTAAAAAACTTTCCTCAAAACCCAGCATTTATACTAAATTAGAGTGTTCGCTAATCGCACAATGATGTAAGCAAGTCATTATCATTAGTTATTTCCTACATGGACTAAACTACACTTATCACTAGACAAAAAATCGATGTAATATGAAAAGATTATGACATATTATGAAATTGGCAATGTACAAATAACAATCAAATCTTGAGGTATTCATACCCAGCAGATAATCTAAAAATATATTAAGCTGCAAGGTATTATCGAGAATGCTCAAATAAATTTGAAGAAAACATTGTTTCATTTCAAATACATTGAACTAAAATGTTATCAATACTGAGTAACAATTAAGTCAATATGATTGTTATACGCAAATGGCATTATCGCCCTACTAATTCCAAAGGTTGCGTGAAGTTTTATGGCCTGTGCCACAGGTTAGGAAGAGTTATTTTGAATATTTGAATAAAGCGATAGGAGCAATGCTAGGCTTCTCGCTCTAGATCGCTCCCTACGTTTAAAATGGAGATCAGTGTAATCTTCAGACAAAGTTTAGTCTCTTATGACTGAAGCACTACCTGCCAATTTTTACCGTGTACCCGTCTCTGTTTGAAAGGAAATCTGCTCCCAAGAGCTTCGATGCAGTATAGTAACCACCTTCTGGCGATATAGATTCAGCTTGTAATGCGGCTGCCACTGATAACTCCGCGGTCATGACATAAACACTGGGGCCGGTAAGCGTAGCGCTAACTTCCCTACCATCACCTTCTTTTACTCGCCCCCAGAACTCAGTACCAGCAGTTAAACGGGTATTCTCGTTTGGCCCTTTATCAAGAAATTTGTCTACTAGACCAAGCAGCATTTTCTGCATAAAGGGGCGTGCAAGAAAGCCGCGTATGGGATTAGTTAACTTTTGGTTCCAGCAAAGTACAGCAGGTAAAGCGCAGTAGACAATGGTATTGCGAATCCCCGTTGAGTGATAAGCAGTAAAAACATCTCCCCATGGCAGTGAGCACGCAGATTTTGTTCCATTTTCAAAAGGTATTTTACTAATACGATAACCTAAGCCAACCTGTTTGAGTTCGCCCTCTTTGCGAATGAGTCCTCCCTTGCCAATATTGATAACAGCCGTGCGTGCAGTTCCCTGACTAGGTAGCGAGCCAAAATTAAAGGCCAGCTCTAGATGAGTCGCCTTAGGCAGCTCTCGTGCCAACAATGCAGCCAACATATCGGTAGGGACAATATCAAATCCCACACCGGGGCAAAGCAGAACTCCAGCCTGATTCGCCTTAAAGTGACGTTTATAAGCCGCTTCGTATATGGGAATTTCGCCGGTGATATCAAAGTAGTGAACTTTATATTTAATACAAGCATCCATAAGCGGTTCAGCGGTCTGCTCGAACGGACCCGCACAGTTGATTAAAATATCGGTATCTTCCAAAAAATCTCCAACATTTTCGACGTTGAAAGCTTTGTAAGGCAAGTTGTATTTTTCGGCCACGGCTTTGATCTTCGCTTCATTTCTGCCAGCAAGAACAGGCTGTCGCTGTTGGGCAATAGCTTGTTGTACAACAAGCTCACCCGTATAACCATAAGCACCGTAGATCATCCATTTTTTCGACAATTCGTTGTTCATAATAAAACCTTTTGTTTGTATTGATTCAAAGTGATAAAAATTTTAAGCGCTCTTATTTTAGGTAACCATATTTGGGCGCTAGTTTTCTGATGATTGTGCGCAACAAACGTTTAGGCAATACACGGGATAATACTCCCCCAAAAAATGCACCGGGTCCGGTAAGAATAGCTGCCTGCCCTTTTTGGATGCCATTCACAATATCTTCAGCAACGACGCTGGGATGACAGCCCTTCGATGTATAATGATTTTGAAGTTTGTTGATTTGCTCATTACTAATGGATGCACCGATCATAGCTCTCTGTTTTACAATTTCAGTATCAATAATACCTGGGTGAACACACATAACATTTATGTTCGAGTTGTGAAGTTCCATGGCAAGCACATCACTAAAGCCTTCAACAGCAAATTTTGTCGCGGCATAAATAGCCATATTGGGCATAGGAGCTTTAGAAGCGGCAGAGGCTACATTAACGATATGCTTTGGTGAGCTGGATTTCGTCATTTCTGGAATGAATGCCTGACAGCCATAAACCACCCCTTTGATATTAATGTCTAACGTTCGATCAAGCATTTGTTGCGTGGTTTCCATTAAACTGGCGATATAAGCAATACCGGCATTATTTATCAGTATATCGGGGGTTTGGTTTTGCTCGGCTAACTTATATGCTAAAGCTTGCCATGATTCAACTTCAGTGACATTTAAAGGGTAAATATCACAATTACCATCATTCAAGTGAATTTCCTGCTGTAATTCTTTTAGCGCATCTTCCTGAATATCGGTTGCGATCACCTCACAACCTTGTTTGGCGAATGCCAGCGCCAACTCATAGCCAATACCTGAAGCTGCGCCTGTAATTAAAACGCGTTTATTTTTTAATGAAAAAGAAGCCATGTGTAAATCTCGTTGATTTTTGAAAGTTTGTCTCAAAAGGCAGATTATGATTTTTAAACTTACCTGCCGCCTAAATTTGTGTAGATTAAATGAGTTAAGAAATTCCCTTACCCACCATCAACCGATACAAAGTATCGAATACTTTGCCATAGGGAGGAGCTAAAAATGCCGTGCCCGCTATTAGAGACTGAGTAAAAATAGGGCGTAATTTACTAAATTCATTGAAACCTTCAACGCCATGGTAATGTCCCATGCCGCTATTTCCTATGCCACCAAACGGCAAGTCATGTTGTGCAACATGGAATACACATTCATTTAAACAAACACCACCAGATAAAGTGTGTTTTATTACATGGTTTTGTATTTTCTTGCTGTTGCTAAAGAGGTATAGCGCCAATGGACGTTCATTAAGGTTAATGTGCTCCAAGACTTCATCCAGCTCGGTATACAGTTTGATAGGCAAAAGCGGACCGAATATTTCGTCTTGCATAATCAACATCTGTTCATTCGTATTAAGCACTAAGTGAGGCGAAATCTTATTAAGTGCTTCGTCGCAAGCTACACCGTCAAGAAGATTAACGAGTTTGGCTCCTTTACCTTCAGCATCTTTCAATGTATTGGTCAGGCGGGCATAGGCACGTTTATCAATGATCGAGGTATAACTCTTGTTTTCGATACAAGTGTAGCGATTGGCAACGATGCTTTTTGCATGCTCAATAAATACTTCGAGTTTATCCTTCGGTAAAAATACATAGTCCGGTGCGACACAGGTCTGTCCGGCATTTATCAACTTGCCTTGTAGTATTCGCTCTGCGGCGGTTTTAATATTGTAATCACTAGCAATAATGGCAGGTGATTTACCGCCAAGCTCCAATGTTACTGGTGTCAAATTCTCTGCAGCCGTTTTCATTATTGTTTTACCTACGCTTGGCGAGCCAGTAAAGATCAAGTGATCATAGGATAAAGATGAAAATTCAGAAGCCGCAACACCCGGTAGTATTGCTAGCGTATCTTCATCAAATTGTTGTGCGACTAGTTGCGCCATCAATGTTGCTAGGTTAAGAGAATTTGCCGCCATTTTTATCATGCAACGATTACCGGCGGCCATGGCACTGGCGAGAGGACCAAAGGTCAGAAACAACGGATAATTCCACGGGGCAATTATGCCAACAACGCCCTTGGGCTGTGGCAGTACCTTGTTACGTGCACCAGCAAACCAAATAGAAACTGAGCGGTGGCTTGGTTTCATCCACTTCTTTAGATTTTTCTGGCAATAACGCAAACCATCAATCGAAGTGAACAACTCAGCCAACTGAGTTTCCTGTCGACAACGATTACCAAAGTCCTTGCAAATTGCATCAGCGATAGCTTGTTGATTATCAACTAATAGCATTTCTAATTTTTTTAAATTCTCTAGACGTTTTGCTAAACAGGGATAGGGTTCACGACGGCTCGCTTTACGTTGCAGGTTAAACACTTCTAGGCTGCGATTTTGAGATAAAGGAGATGTAATTTCAACGAGCTGAGCCATATAATTTATCCTCTGGTTAATATTTTATTTATTTGCTTTGAGTCTGAATAAAGAAACGTGTTTTCTAAATTGTTCAGGCAGCACATTCTTCGAATGTTTGTGGTTTGTAGCCGTTAATCAACAGATGGCACAAATCATTTTGATTATTCAATATTATATGAGTACACTCACTTATAATCGATGTTTGACGATCATTACTTGTCTTTATACGAAAAGATAGTCAGTATAATGCGTTTTAGAGTACAAATTAAATTATTGAATTTTTTAGAAAGAGAAAAACTACTTATGCACCTAATAATGGCTTACAGTGAAACTATGCATGATTTTAATTGCTCAATGGCAAGGAAAAGACAAAAATCAACATTGTTGTGAAAGATACACATTGCTTGTAGTAATCGATAATTAAATCCAAAAACCTGAAATACGCTCAAGCGTCCAAAACAAAGTAATACTTCCTACTGCATACCCTATGGATTTTTCAATTATTACCAACCCGTTATCTGAACTTATTTTTTGCGTCTTTAAAAGACGCTTAATTAACCCACTCAATAACACGATTAATGCAACAAATGATATTTGACCAATTTCCACGCCGACATTAAAAGCGAATAAAGCGGCCGATATTTCCGTCGATGGTAAACCAATATCACTCAGTGCCGAAGCAAAACCAAACCCATGTAGTAAACCAAAAGTAGCAGAAACCGCAATAGGATACCGCCACGTCAACGTATTCTTTCTGCTCAGTATAATTTCTCTGGCAAGAAAAACGATAGATAACGCAATAACAACTTCTATGGGTTGAATAGGGATATGTACAAGTTCAAGTGCCGCTAGTGTTAGAGTAAAGGAATGAGCTAGGGTAAACCCTGTTATTGTAACGACAATGCGTCGCCAACTGCCTGCAATAAAAATTAAACAGGCAACAAATAACAAGTGGTCTAATCCTGTTAATATGTGTTCTATACCAAAGAACAAATATGTATTCACTACCTGCCAAAATTGTGGAGTTCCTTTTACAACAAAAGACGTTGACGCTGCATTCAAACGAGAGGTTTCAGTGGTCTTATCAATGTATTGGATCCGTACTAATACGTCAGTAGATACGCGTTCTAGCCCTTGAATGGTAATTTTTTCCCCTGCAAGACCCTTTTTACGACTAATGGAAGAGCGTTCAATGAATGATCCTGAAATAAAACTTGCGCGTTTATCTGTAGACTCGGTTACATCTGAGGAAAAAGAAACGTACAGAGCTAAACGCTGATCTCCTTTTGCTGGCACTTTCCACAATACATCAAAATTGTTTTCACTGATTTGTGTTAATTCAAGGTAAGCTGGTCGGTACTCATCAGCAAAAGCCGTCACTATTGACAGGTAAGATAAAAATACAATACTAATGAATCGTTTCATCATCAAATTTTAGCCATAGCAGGGGTTGAAGAATCGTCACTTGTTTTGCTTGCCTCATTAAGATTTTCTACTGTCACTTTATAGCGTTTACGCAAAGCTTCATAAAAAACTTTATTGCTTTGTTTGCGTTTAATTGAGGACCAATCACGAATCACATTTTGTCGCACATCATTTAGTACTGGCATTTCACCCATATTACGAGTTTTAATGCGAACAAGATGTAAACCAAAACCCGATTGGATAGGACCTTGCCAACTTCCGATAGAGAGTTTTTGAAGCGAATTCAAAAATTTCTCACCAAATACTCGCTCAATATTTCTGTCTGTTTCATCATTGAATTGCTGTGGCAACATTAACGAATCACCCAAGGCTTTAATATCAACAGTTACCTTAGCAGTAACTTGCAATTTACTTAATAAGCTCGCTGCCTTAGATTGAGCAATTTCGTTACCATCATTGGTATTAAAGTAAATCTGTTGAAAACTTAAACGTGTGGGTTGACGATAATCTTCTTGATGTGCCATTAAGTAGGTTTGTAATTCTTGCTCCTTGGGCTTATCTAAATTGATAAGATCTTCTGAAATAAACTCCATCTTTTGACGTAAGCGACTCCGAACAATAGCATCATCTCGATCCAAACCCATTGCCAGTGCTTCACGATAAAGCACTTCTTCTCGAATATAGTTTTGAACCAAAGTATCCTGCTCTTTTTCAGATGGTGGCCGTTGCCAAGCCTTTTCAAAACTCAGAGCAATATTTTTTATACGCTTTATTGATACAAAAATATCAGCATTGTCAGGCATTGAGTCTTCAGACACATATTGAAAAAGCGCGAATATCGCGCCTCCCAACAATAGAAAAACGAATAAAGGTTCTCTTAAAAGTGATTTCATCGCTTATTTCCTAGGTGTATACCAAATAGGAGAAGTATAAGCACGTTCTTGTGTCGTCATTTTCACTTTGTTTGATACATCAAATTCATAATAAGCTGCATCATAGGCTGTCCAGCGTGGCGTTGGAATTTCAATAGCGCGAACATAATAAAAAGCTTTCAATGCCGAGTCAAAATCTGGATCTTGCCATAGTGTGACCATTTCGGTATCACCAATAGAATTAACCCAAGTGGCATTTTTCACATTGACGGTATTACCCACTGCCGTTTTACAACGATTATTATTAAGTGCGCGGTTATCTGAGCAAACAACGTCATAGACTTTTTCATGGTTCTTACCAGCGTTATCCAACCAGCCTTTAACGATTTGAACCCGGTCGAGATTCGCCCCTATAGGATCTTTAAGTACAGAGACTAAAAATTTTGGTGACTCATTTTTAGCCGCGCTGGTTAAATCACCGCCCATCGGTACTCCTTTGCTATAGCCAGATTTAACTATAACATTACTATATGCATCCTCTTGGTCAAAATCCCAGCTACCAAAAAAACGTACTGTCATGCGCGGGCCAGTAGTTGCATACACTTCTTTGCGTTTCATTGCATCCCAGATGCCTTCCCTAGTGTTTTCGGTTGCCCAAACCGCTGCATAGCCTGATGATGTCATCTCATAACCCATATAAGCCTTTTCACCGAATTTCATCAGGGCGTGCTCTACACGGTGATCTGATGGTTCTGCATGAGGTAACTTACCGAAGAAATTTTCTTCTTCTACGGCGGCAAGACCTGTATGAGAATCGGTACTGCCGATCATGCCAAATTTAAATGGATTAATACCCAGTGTTGATTCAACCACTAAGCCATTTTTTAATGCTGAACGAGCATATTCAAACTCCAACATTTCATCTTTTTTATCGGCACTTAGGGTGAGATTGCCTCTATCCCAAGTTTCGTAATCAGCAAACTCATCATTTTTAGAAAGTTTAGGGTGAGTCTCACCATCGCCTTTAATTTGGCTAACCTCAATAATAGGCTCCATTTCTGCGCGTAGCTTTGCGTATTCTTTGGTAATCGGTTGACCCGTTTCAGGGTTGACCAAAGGAAACATCAAGCCATTACTTAAATTGCCATTATGTGGAATAGCGAGCACCTTGCCACCCGTTTTCTCTTGGTAATTTTTGAGAGCAAGCCAGAGATCTTCAGGATTGCCACTGACCAAAGCTGAAAATGGTAAGGTCTGACTTGTTTGTTTTTCTCCATCTCGATAGATAACAACGCGATGTAGATTATTACCTTTCTCATTTGAAGACCATTCATAACCTATCAGTGCCGTAAATTCCCCTGGTTCGTTATATTTTTCAGCAGCCTTAATATTTTTCTGCCAAATCGAGGTAGTCATTTTTTTATTGGTTAACTCCTTTGGTAACCCTGAATTTTCCTCAGAAGCATCAGTAAAGCCAGCAGCTTTGAGCATCTCGTAATAAACTTGTAATCCCTGCTTACCACCGGCCTTTAGCATTTCATGCCATCTTGCTATACCTTTGTTGCCCATTACAGCAGGGTTTGCGGCTAATACCTCACCCATTACCCCCATGAGCTCGGCGTGGTCAGCAACGACTAAAAAATCTAGTGGCCTAGATAGCTTGGCTGGCATACCCGAAGAAGATATCACCTCTTTACCACGAGCAAACTGATAAGCCTGTTCAGGACCGATTGATGTACCAAAAGCGATGGCATCAAAAGACTGAGCAGTATGCAAATGTGTATCACCAAAAAGAACTTGCCTTGGATAATTATTTGCAACATAAGGAGAATAGTTTTTATTACCTTCCTCATGTTCAGCAGCAAAGACAGATGCTGCGATAGAATAAATTAACAGGGCATTAAGTTTAGGTTTCATAAAGTATCTTCCGGTTAAATAGGTTTTCAGCCAATATATATCATCAGTCTAGTTTCAAACTGACCATTATTGAGAGGCGGTTCGTTTAGTTATTTAGCGATTCAGATGAAATTACGACTTGATGGTAATTTCCTAAACCATTTTCTATGGTGAAATCTGCATTCAAATCCCACTATTGAGATAAAATTATTGAATCATAATGTCAAATTTACATTGCAATCCGAACAAATAAATGATATTTAACGAATTTATATCGACTTATAACGAAGAAGGGTTTATACAAATTACTATTGAGAGCTTAATTGGGTTTGACGGCGGAATTTGGATGGCGTTATACCTTTGTGTTTTTTAAAACTTCTCGAGAATACGGTACTATCAGCAAAGCCAATCAAAGCTGCAATTGAAGAAATAGATTGCTCTGAGTCAGATAGTAAATCACAAGCGAGTTGATAACGAACCTCATCAAGTAGTTCTTGATAAGTCAGCTGGAATTTTTCTAAGTAATATTGTATTGCCCTTGGGGTTTTATTTTGACTGGCAGCTATTTCTGCCAAAGAGCAGGATTGTTGTAAAATTAATAAACTTCGTATTGATAATTTGATTTGAGATAGCTTATCAATATTGCTACCTTTACCTGTAAGTTTCAGATAATCATTAAGTATGTCATTCATTCTCTGATTAGCATTACCGATAGGCAAAGTTAATTGTTCTTCAGGAAAGACAAAGCCATTAAAGTCCATATTAAAATATAAGTGTGGACCAAAATGCTGTTTTAGTTGTCGGATATTTGTAGGGGCTGGAAAAGTAAAATAGACTCGGTTTGGTGACCACTTATTTAAGGTGATATATTTGCAATAATTATATAGTTGTCCCATCCCCAAGAAGATTGACTGTTTATAAGAAATCGATTTATCAACATCTAGATTAAACACCATCTCTGCATAACCACTATCTTTAATCAATTGCCAGTTCACACCCGTAACATTAAGCGACATGTTATTAAAAAGGTGGTCAATGGCTACATCGAACTGATCTGCATATTCTCCAACATAACCTAGTAATCCCAACGTTTCATTTGATTGCTTATTAACTAATTTGAGTCCAAGGTAATCACACCCAGTATAACTAGCGCAGTCTTCCAATAGCTTCACCCCCATATCAAGAGGAATCATATTTTTAGGGTCATTTAAGACCTTAAAATCAAAATCGATCTCAGCCTCTAACTTAGAAATAGAAACTGAAAATTCTTCGACTAATAGCGGTTCCAATCCAGAAAGAAGCTCTACTTTTCCCCAATTCTTTATCATAGCAACCTTAAACAACGTAAATAGCGTAAAATATCATTTTAGTTGTATAATTAGTCTAAATGCAAGCTTTCGTAAAATTTATGGTTACGTATCTAAATGGCTTAACATCACCACTTACTTAGCGACGTATATTTAGAAGCGTTACATATTCTATTCACAAACAATTCAGCTTAGATACTATTCTTTATCTTTCAAATTCGATAATACACCTAGTAAATGACCATATACTAAATAAAATCCACCTCGGTTTGTGCCCCAAACCGCCTTAGAGTCAAAAATTATATTACGGGGCGACTAATATCCCCCTTCTAATATCCTAACAACTAGATCATTCTAATTGATTTTATTTTCATATATTTCCTAATCTGCTTGACTACCCCCGCAACTAGAGCGGTACTGTCAGTAGGGTTTTATCTATAGGAAGAAATATGTTTATAGAAAGTTTTTCAATGACTCAATTTGATTCAATGACCAGACAAGAATTAATTAAGGTGTACCAAGAAGTAATTAGTAAGCCTCCCCCAGTTAAAGCTAGAAAAGAATTTTTACTAGGGAATATAAGCTGGCATATTCAAGCACAGTCTATTTCAAAAAATATTGAAATATATAATCACGAAGTAAATATCAACATTAAGCGCTGTGGGTTTGAAACTAAATTAATTGTTAATTCAGAGGAACAAGTAAAGCTCGAACCACATCCCGATTCACTTAAAGCAATTAAAAAAGGTGTACGACAAGGCTTAGAATGGAATCAAACCCTTGTTTTAGGTGAAGCAGACTCCGCGAAAGAAATTGCCGAGAAGCTAAATATAAGTGATCGATATGTTTGCCAATGCATAAGACTAGCTTACCTATCACCTGACAATATTAAACGTATTTTTAAGGGAGACATTCCATTCGATATGACTTTAACAAAATTGAAGAAAGGTTTTCCACTAGACTGGGAAAAACAAAAAACACTCTTTGCTACAAGCTAAGCTAATTATTTGAGATTATTAAAAGGCATATTTACTATGCCTTTTTTCGTTCTGGACATTAGAAAAGCAGATAGAAAGCGAACGGCATTATTGCGCTTAGAGATAATAACGCTATTTAGGGAGATATAAACAAAAAAGGCTTATCGTGGAGACGATAAGCCTAATCTTTGTAGCATCCATCCATATGATTTTTAAACACTTAGTTCAATCAACTAAGCGAACACAAGGACAGAGCAAATAATGTGGCGGTGAGATAGAGATTTGAACTCTAGAAGGGCTACAAACCCTTGCCGGTTTTCAAGACCGGTGCTTTCGACCACTCAGCCATCTCACCTGAAGTTAACAAGTAGCTTGTAAAACAATGCTTGCTTGAGAACGAGGCGAATATTAAAGTCTCCCTTAGCTGTTGTAAAGTACTATTTTACAAATTATGTTAGTTTTAAGTTTATTTGCTAAAAAATTAATCAGCTTGCCTTTATTTCAAGCAAATATATCTATACACGGCAAACCAAAGGGATAAGTAAATGGAAGAAGAACAAAGTGATATCGATATCTGTCGCTGTCCATGGCTCGATACTTCAAAGCCAGATTACGTAAAATACCATGATGAAGAATGGGGAGAGCCCGTTTATGATGATCAAAAACTGTTTGAGTTTTTAACACTTGAATCAGCGCAAGCCGGATTATCTTGGTACACTATTTTAAAACGCAGACAAGGCTATCTTGATGCTTTTGCAAATTTCGATATAAACATTGTATCAAAATACGATCAGGTAAAAGTTGAAGAGCTAATGTTAAATTCAGCGATCATTCGTAATCGCGGAAAAATTAATGCCGCCATTAATAATGCAAAGTTGTTTATTGAAATTCAGCAAGAATTTGGTAGTTTCAGTGATTATATGTGGGGCTTTGTTGGAAACAAAACTATTGTTAATGAATATAATGAGTTAAGTGATTATGCGTCAACAAGCCCAGAGTCAGATGCGTGGAGTAAAGATTTAAAAAAACGTGGCTTTAAATTTGTGGGTACAACAATTTGTTATGCCCACATGCAAGCCTGCGGCATAGTTAATGATCATAGCCTTGGATGTTACAAACGGAAACAAATTATTGATAAGTATCAACAAGGGTAAGCTAGCTATTTAAAAAACAGCGTGTCATAATATGTCATAAGGTCGTTAGTTAACGTTAAGAAAATAACTTGAACTTTACGAAAACGCCCTTATCTTAGCTTATATAAAGTAATTATAATTAAGTTCTTAAAGGAAGTTTTATGCAAACTAATATGAATTTTCAAACAGCGAGTAAAAGCTCCGCAATTGAAATAAACAAAGTATTAAAAAATACTTATATGCTTTTATCTATGACGCTAGCATTTAGTGCGGTAACTGCTGGTGTTTCAATGGCGATGAACCTGTCACATATGGCAGCGCTTGTAATGATGTTAGTTGCTTTTGGTTTAATGTTTGTTGTTAATAAAAAAGCAGATTCTGCTAGCGGTATTTACTGGATATTTGGTTTTACCGGCTTAATGGGTGCTTCTTTAGGTCCAATGCTTAATGCATACGCAGCAATGCCTGGTGGCCCTGCACTAATTATGCAAGCACTTGGTGGTACAGCATTAATATTTTTTGCCTTATCAGGTTACGCTTTAACAACTAAGAAAGACTTCTCATTTATGGGCGGTTTCTTAATGACTGGTTTGATTGTAGTTTTAGTGGCTATGGTTGCTAACATTTTCTTCCAAATTCCAGCCTTATCATTAGCAATTAGTGCTGGTGTTATTATGATTATGTCTGGCTTGATTTTGTTCGATACTAGCCGCATTATCAATGGCGGAGAGACTAACTACATTAGAGCAACAGTTTCACTATATTTAAATATTTATAATATTTTCGTTCACCTACTTCACCTTTTAGGTGTATTTGGTGGCGATGATTAACGCAGGTATTTAATACCTTAAGTTAAGCCTTAAGTTAATTAGCTTTTAGTCTCCATAAAAAGCGTTATAATACTAAGCCTCGCATTTGCGAGGCTTTTTTATGTTTGTTAATCAATACGGTTTAGAGAGTAAGCAGTGAAAAAACTTGCTGTGGTTATTACCACACCACCCTACAGTAACTTAAGCATTACAGCGCTAGATTATATTGAAACAGCTCTTAAAGCCGGAGTTGATCTTGTTGGGGTATTCTTTTATCAAGATGGCGTTATGCATGCTAATACAAACATTCAAATTGCTAGTGATGAGTTTCAAGCCATTTCGCACTGGCAAAGATTACACCAAACATATAAGTTACCTTTGCATTTGTGCATTACTGCGGCTGAAAAGCGCGGCATGAGTGAAGAAGCTGAAAATATACATTCTATATTCATAGTGTCGGGTTTGGGTGAGTTAGTTGAACTATCTTCAATGGCTGATCGTATGGTGCAATTCTAATGACTAACACTGCTAGTAAAACATTGGCCATATTGAATGCAAAAGCACCTTATGGCAATTCAGCTGGTAAGGATGCTTTAGACATAGCTTTAATCTTTGGCTCTTTTGAGCAAACAGTATCATTATTTTTTCAAGGTGATGGCGTATGGCAATTAATACTAGGACAAGATGGTTCAATAATTTCAATTAAAGATTACCTTAAAACTTTCGCTGCTTTTGAATTTTACGATATTGAAGATATTTATGTATGCCAAGCATCATTAAAAAAGCGTAACTTGCCAGCGAAGTTTCATATTGAAGAAGTGCAAGTGTTAAACCAACAGGAATTTGCAAATAAATTAACTTCACATCAAACAATTTTAAGATTTTAGCGCACTATATAAGCGTAAAAGAATAAGAGGAATAACGTAAATGACTACGCTACACATTGTTCGTCAAAGTGCATTTAACAGTAATGATTTTTTTCAATGCTTGCAAGTACTTGGTAATAAAGATGTGGTCATTTTTATTGATGACGGCTGTTATAACCTACAGCACACTTTGATCAACAGCATTGATAGCAACAAAAATATTCAATTGAAAGTAATAGAACAACATGCGAATGCTAGATCTATTGCGATAAACGAAGAAGTATTAACTAAAATCACTATGAATAACCTCGTTTCACTTACCTTTGAAAACGACAGAGTAATTACATGGCAATAGATTTTAAAGGCGAGCAAATAGCCACAGACAATCAAGGTTACCTATTAGATCACACTCTATGGCATGAAGATCTAGCTAGTGAAATGGCAAAGAATGATACTTTTGAGTTAACCACTGCTCATTGGGAAGTTATTAACTTTGTTCGCCAATTTTACCTAACGTATAACACCTCTCCCGCTATTCGTGCATTAACTAAGGCAATGAAAGCTGAACTTGGTGAAGAGAAAGCAAACAGTCGCTATCTATTTCGATTATTTCCTGATGGCCCTGCCAAACAAGCAACTAAATATGCAGGTTTACCTAAACCTAAACGCTGCTTGTAACATTAAGGTCTCATTTTTTATTGCTCATTTAAATTATTATAGTTTCCTATTTAAGCTATTTACGTCAAAATATAATAGTTTCTCCAACAGCTTTAAAAATAAACAACGGCTATTAAGTCAGATAAACTATAAGTTTACAAAAAATATAAGTAATCATAAATAATGAAACAAAAACGAAATTTAGTCCTGATCAGCTTTATACTCATATTGCTTGTAGGTTGTGTTAATTATAGCAAAGAGTCGGGAGTTGAAAATCTTTGGCGTCAATCGCACAGTTTTACTAATGGTAAAACAACAACAAAGAATGTATTGGCGGCTTTGGGTCCTCCTTCTCAAGTACTTGCATTGGGAAAAAAGACCATTTATTACTATTTAAGAGAAGAAGTTACTCGAGAAGGACTCATATTAATTATTTACAATACCACGAAAGAAGTTACACATTTTGACCGCGCTATATTTATATTCACAGAGCAAGGTTTATTAGAAGATTTTTCCTACACCAAACTGCACAAACCTAAATAAAGTAAACTAAAGTTAATATGCATAGTAAATTATTATTAATTATTCTACTTATCACAATACCATCTTGTTCAGTAGTAAAACGTCAGTATGGTAATATTTCCCCTGAACACCATCAAGAATATTCCTTAACAAACTACCATCAAGTTTTAAACCATATGGGCGCACCTGACTCTATAGCGATACTTAATGATGCTTTTATTTTCACCTATCATAGTGTGATAATTAATGAACCTCAGTTTGGTCTCACCCTTCCTTATTATGATTTATTCAAATTCAATTTAGGAAGTGCTACGGCCAAAAACAATTATTACTTTTATGCTTTTGACTTGTTAGGAAATTGTATCAATCTGAGTAAATATAAATGGCAAAATGACCTGGGAAATGGCTCTTCTATCGGGCTAATTTTTGTTGTAGAAGAAACAGTAGATTTAACTAACTTTAAAGCAGCACAAAAGGCAAATTCATGGGGTAAGAACCTGTTAATAGACAAGGGGCTAGCTGAACTTAGTTTAGAAGAAATTATTTTAGGAAACCGTATCGATCTCATCGGACAAAGCTTTTAGTGCTCATTATATTACATTGAATGAGCTATACCATTATTGTTATGTTATAAAGTAATATCAATATCCTATATAATTAAGGTATATAATTTTTTATATGAAACCTTTTGCTGTGCGAATATTATTGTTTTTATGTCTTTGTTTCTACCAGTGTTTTTTACACGCTGGCCAATGGACTATTCAACTAGAAAATGATGTTACTTTCTACGAGGATGGAAATTACACTAATGGTTTAATGTTTAACTGGCAAAGTGATTACTTTTCCCCTGATAACATAGATGAAAAACTGCCTAATGTACTTCTTTGGCAAAATTCCTTACTCATTGAACAAAAAAACGGTCTAGCAAATTGGGGAATGAAGCTTTCTCAACGTATGTGGACGCCGGACGAAATAAAAATTGATATACCTCAACCATTTGATCGGCCTTATGCTGGTGTACTAGAATTTGAACTTCACAGTGCTCAATATACAAATAAATTTACTCAAAAAAATTGGTTAACCATTGGCATTATTGGCCCCAGTGCTGGCGCAGAAAAACTTCAAAGTTTATTTCATTCATCGACAGGCTCTTCTACCCCTAGTTGGCAATATCAAATAGAAAATCAAGGGATATTTAGTTACAGCTATGAATTAGATAAGCTTTTTATCAGGCAAAAGAGCTTTTCCAGATACCAATGGGAGTTTAGTGGACATGGCTACGGCTCTTTAAGTAATCTTAGAAGTGAAGTATCTACTGGCTTAACTTTTAGGTGGGGAACAAATTTAACAGAAACTTTTGGACGACTAAGTAGCCATTATGGACAAATTAGCAATTTAGCATCACTTACCGAACATTACGATTTTTCTTTATTCACTAGGGCACAAATAGGTTATCGATTTAATGATCTGACTATTACTGGTGATTTACCTTATCAATCTCAAATTGAAATACAACATCCGCAAGCTCATCTAAAAATAGGGGTTAATTTAACTTTCCCACATTTTTCTGTTTTATGGAGCGTCAATGCTTACACAAGAGATTATCAAAGTGATAGTGATTATTGGCATGGTTATGGCTCTTTAAGTTTAAGTTGGAGAATTTAAATAAAAGACCCATGATATAAAAGCATTTATCAAAATGATAAATGCTTTCATTAAAGATATGGTCATAACCATAAATATAGGAACAAAAATATTAACTATTTTGCTGGTAATGTCGGTACTGTTATACCTGCCATTTCTAGCATAACGCGAACTACCTGACAGCTATAACCAAACTCATTGTCATACCATACGTATAATACAGCTCGGTCACCATCAACAATTGTTGCTTGTGAATCAACAACACCCGCATAACGTGAGCCAACTAAATCGGTTGAAACAATTTCGTTTGAAGCGGTGTAATCAACTTGGTTTTGCAAATCAGATCTTAATGAGATATTGCGCAAATAATCATTTAAGGCATCTTTGTCTGTAGCTTTTTTCAAATTCAGATTCATGATAGCCATAGAAACATTTGGCGTAGGAACACGAATAGCATTACCTGTTAACAAGCCTTTTAACTCAGGTAGCGCTTTAGCAACGGCTTTAGCCGCACCCGTTGTACTAATTACCATATTAAGAGGAGCACTACGTCCACGACGAGGCGCTTTGTGGTAGTTATCAATTAAGTTTTGATCATTAGTGTAAGAGTGAATCGTTTCAACATGACCGTTACGAATTCCAAACTCATCATTTAATGCTTTTAATACTGGCGTAATGGCATTGGTAGTACAGCTTGCGGCAGAAACAATTTTATCTTCAGGCAAAATCATATCTTGGTTAACACCATAAACGATGTTTTTGATATCACCTTTCGCTGGTGCTGTTAATAATACTTTAGCAACACCTTTAGATTGTAAATGCTGACCTAAACCCTCTTCATCACTCCAAATGCCGGTATTGTCTACAACAAGCGCATTATTTATACCGTATGATGTGTAGTCTACTTCTGATGGTGATTTAGCATAAATTACTTTAATAAAAGCACCATTGGCTTTAATAACATTATTTTCTTTATCAATGGTAATACTACCATTAAAAGCACCATGAACTGAATCACGACGTAATAAACTAGCGCGTTTGTCTAAATCATCTCCACCTTTACTAGGGCGTAAAACAATAGCGCGTAGGTTTAGTTTCGCATTAGGGCCTGTTTGTTCTATTAGCAAACGTGCTAATAAACGACCTATACGACCAAAACCATACAATACGACATCTTTGCTTTGCCCATCATTACTAGCATTGGCAACAGCAGTTAATTCTTTTTCTAAATATTGTTCAATTGACAAATCGTTAGACTGTCCTTGAAATAAATAACGGTAAGCTAATTTACCGACATCAATGCGAGCAGGTGCTAGGGTCATTTTGTTTAACGCTTCAACAAATGGATAGCTTTCACGTAAACGTAATTTACTCTCTTCATGTAAAGCTACTGATTTGTGAGCTTTAATAATATCAATAGGAGAAGCATTTAATAATGGGCGACCATAAACAGATATTTCGATACCCTTATTTCTAAATAGCTGACCAATAATTGGTTGCATATTTTCTGCAAGAGTTTGGCGTTCTTGCCAACTTTTTTGATATTCTTCCTCAAGATGAGACGTCATTAGTTAAGCCTTATATTTCAATCAATTGAACGAGAGTTTACTGTAATCATAATAGTCTAATTTCTGAAAAATAAAAACTAGACTATGGTGGAAGTTTATTTCGCGCATATTGTAATGCAAGCTGTACTATTTCTCCATAGGTTACATAATTATTTAATAAGAAAATTAGGATCTATATCAATCTGATTAGATATATACCCATGTAACTCAAGATGCAAAACTCTGTTGAAATTAGAAACACATATAGGCAAGGCATTGAGTTAATATGCATAAGAAGCATAGATTAAAGGACTAGTTTTGAGAAAAATTAGCTCTTTCGAAAAGTTAAACTGAGGGAGTTAACACAATACCTTTTGCCCGTTGGTTTAGGCCCATCATCAAATATATGTCCAAGATGCGATTGACACTGCTGACATTGAATTTCAGTGCGGATCATGTTGTGACTTGAGTCTTCAAAGTAAGCAACATTTCCTTTAATACTTGCAAAAAAACTTGGCCAGCCACAGCCAGCATCAAATTTATTTTTGCTATCAAATAAAGGTTTATCGCAGCAAGCACACAAGTAAGTGCCTAACTGCCAATGATCATTATAAATCCCAGTAAAAGGTTGCTCTGTTGCTGCCAAACGGCATACTTTAAAAGCTTCTTCACTGAGTTTATCTTTATAACGATCATTCATCAAATACTTACCTTTAGTCTATGATAATGGTTTTACGGTTCGGTGTAGACCATTGCACGTGATATTTTTTGCCATCAGCTTTATCAACACGTTCGAAAGTATGAGCACCAAAGAAATCTCTTTGTCCTTGTAGTAAGTTGGCAGGTAATGTTTCACTACGTATAGAGTCATAATAGGATAAAGCTGACGAAAGAGCACCATTAGGAATACCAAACATTGTTGCACCACATACCGCTTTTCGCCAATTCAGCTGACGTTCACTTAATTGCTTAGCAAAGAAACCATCAAGTAGTAAATTGTCTAAATCTTCGTTACGCTCATATGCTTGAGTAATTGACTGTAAAAAAGTTGCTCGAATAATACAACCTGCACGCCAAATTTTAGCAATGCTAGCAAAGTTAAGTGTCCAACCATGCTCTTTAGCTGCTAGTTTCATTAACTGAAAGCCTTGCGCATAAGCGCACATTTTAGCGCAGTAAATAGCATCATGAAGTTGTTCAATATAATCTTGTTTTTCTTGGTTCGATAAGCAAGCCGTCTCAGGACCACTTAACGTAGAAGATGCCTGAATTCGTAATTCTTTAAATGAAGAAATAGAACGTGCATATACTGCTTGAGCAATAGTGGGTGCAGGGCAACCTACTTCTAAACTACTTATAGCAGTCCACAATCCAGTACCCTTTTGTCCTGCTTTATCTAAAATCAGCTCAACTAAGTTTGTACCCGTATCAGAAGAATTATGGCGTAAAACTTCAACGCTAATTTCCATTAAATAACTATCAAGTAAGCCGCCATTCCATTGCTCAAAAATATCTGCAATTTCACTAGCGCACAGGTCTAGACCCGACTTAAGAATATGATAGGCTTCACAGATAATTTGCATATCAGCATATTCAATACCATTATGTACCATCTTCACATAATGTCCTGCTCCTGCGGGCCCTATATAAGCAGCACAAGGCTCCCCTTCTGTAATAATTTGACCAGGTTTAGTACGTTCAATGGGTTTACCTGTTTTAGCGTCAACTTTAGCTGCTATTGCTTCCCAGATAGGTTTAACGCGTGTCCACGCATAGGGAGAGCCGCTTGGCATTAATGACGGACCAAAACGCGCGCCCACTTCACCGCCTGAAACAGCTGAAGAAAATAATAAAAAATTATTTTTGTACTTTTTCTCACGAGCAACAGTATCTACCCAAAGGCTATTACCAGTATCAATAACAATATCATCTGGCTGAATACCTGCGCCAATTAAGCTTTCGCATACTTGATCTACAGGAGATCCAGCAGGAACACTCAAAACAATAAGATGTGGTGTTTTTAATTGTGATAACAATTCAGTGTACGATGAACAGCCATAAACACGTGGCGAACCTTTGGTGCTCTCTGTTTTATCTTGTTCAATAACCCCTTGAACCTTTTCATCACACAAATCAAATGCGGCGATATTAAAGCCATTATCGGCAAGGTTTAGTACAAGGTTTTTACCCATAACACCTAAACCAATAAAACCAATGTCACACAAAACGTTATCTTGTGTCATAAAATTATCTTCCTAAATTAATGATCTGAACAGAGTACTTCCTTTATATTACAAGCTAAACTTATATAAAAAGGGTTAGACGGGATTTATTACAATTATCTTTCGAACCGAAAGTTAAAAGATGCACACCGAAATTTTTTGCATTCTAACATGCAACTAAAGCTAAATCATGTAAATAGCGAATAAAACCACAAAATCTATCGGAATTCACATTAACTCCAGTAGATTTAGTAAAAATACGTAAAATAGCTAGCTTATTTCAGGTTTTTACTCATATAAGTAAACTTTAACTTGAAATATTCCTAAAATGGTGTAATTTTACTACATAATGAGTTTTAGGCGTTTATAAAGGTATCACCATGACAATTAAAGTAGGTATTAACGGGTTTGGCCGTATTGGTCGTTTTGTGTTTAGAGCTGCAGCAGCAAGAGATGATATTGAAGTTGTAGGTATTAATGATTTAATTGATATTGATTACATGGCATACATGTTGAAATACGACTCAACCCATGGTCGTTTCAATGGTACTGTTGATGTGGCTGATGGTCAGCTTATTGTTAATGGTAAAACTGTACGTGTGACAGCAGAGCGCAATCCAGCCGATTTAAAGTGGAATGAAATTGATGTTGATGTTGTTGTTGAGTCTACTGGTTTATTCCTAACAGATGAAACAGCACGTAAACATATTGAAGCTGGTGCTAAACAAGTTGTCCTTTCTGCTCCATCTAAAGATGATACCCCTATGTTTGTTTGTGGTGTGAACTTAAACGAATATGCAGGCCAAGACGTTGTTTCTAATGCATCTTGTACCACTAACTGTTTAGCGCCAATTGCCAAAGTATTAAATGATAACTGGGGTATTGAGAATGGTTTAATGACAACCGTTCATGCAACGACAGCAACACAAAAAACAGTTGATAGCCCGTCAGCAAAAGATTGGCGTGGTGGTCGTGGCGCAGGTCAAAACATCATTCCATCATCAACAGGGGCTGCAAAAGCTGTTGGTAAAGTTATTCCTGAATTAAACGGAAAACTTACCGGTATGGCATTTCGTGTACCAACGCCTGATGTTTCAGTTGTAGATTTAACTGTTAACTTGAAAAAACCTGCTAGCTATGACGAAATATGTCAAGCAATGAGCGCCGCTGCAGAAGGCGAGTTAAATGGTATTTTAGATTACACTGAAGATGCTGTTGTATCGAATGACTTTGTTGGTGAAACTTGTACTTCAGTATTTGACGCAAAAGCAGGCATTGCCTTAACCGATACGTTTGTAAAAGTTGTTTCTTGGTACGATAATGAAATTGGTTATTCAAACAAAGTATTAGATTTAGTTAACTATATTCATAACTATGAAAAGTAAGCTATAAAAACTAAACTATAAAGATAGTTTTTGTAATTTTCAGATCAAAAAAGGCTAAGTGGTGACACTTAGCCTTTTTATTATCTTTAAGTTTACACCGCTATTAACTTGTTTACTTTAGCTTATTGACGCATTAATTTTCTCTAACACTAACTGCGGATCAGCCGCTTTAGTGATTGGACGTCCGATCACCAAATAGTCAACACCAACATTGATTGCTTGCTCTGGTGTCATAATACGTTGTTGATCATCTTTCGCAAAGCCTGCAGGTCTAATACCTGGTGTGACCAATTTAAACTCTTTACCAAGAGATAGTTTTAACTGCTCTGCTTCCCATGCCGAACAAACAACACCATCTAAGCCACTCTGTTTTGTTAAGCTAGCAAGGAAATCAACTTGCTCTGCGGGTGTTTTATTAATGCCTAAGCCACGTAAATCATTTATCGACATACTGGTTAATACGGTTACTGCAATCAACAACGGCGCATCATCACCGTAATTAACCAAAGCTTCTTTTGCTTTAGTCATCATTTGGCTACCACCACTAGCATGAACATTCACCATCCATACCCCAAGATCAGCCGCAGCAGTTACCGCTTTAGCAACTGTATTAGGAATATCGTGAAATTTCAAATCAAGAAAAACATCAAAGCCCTTCCCTGTTAAAGTCTTTACAAACTCAGGACCAAAGTAAGTAAACATTTCTTTGCCTACTTTTAGTTTACAATCAGTTGGCGAAATTCTATCTACAAATGATAACGCATCATTTCTTTTATCAAAGTCTAACGCGACTACAACTTTTGGATCTAACATGGTGTTTCCTATTTTCAATTCTTTTACGAGACTAATGTCGCCTCTTCAGTATAAATTAACTTAGTGAGTATATGATATTAAATTAGTTGGCTTTATCTGCAAAATCAAACGAAGCTAGTTCAAGAAAAACGCACGGAGTTGACGTTAGTCAATGAGTACTTTTGACGCAGAAATAGCAAAGTATGATAACGCAGATTAAGACTACTCTCCTTCGAGGCCACGCACTGGCTTAAGCTGTTCCCACTCGTGACAGGAAGGACAAGACCAATAATGGGTCGAACTATTAAAACCACAATTACGACAACTATATCTGTGTTTAACTTTTAAATACTCGCTAATCAATTCTTTGATCAAGTCTAAACTCGTATTATTGTCCATTTCATCTGTTTGACTCATTTGCATTTTAACAAAATGCTTAAAGCCACGAATTGTTGGCCTACGCTTAAGCGCGGATAACATAAACTCTTTAGCTTTTTTACTGCCATGCTTTGCTTCAACATGACTTAAATAAGAAATCAACGCGCTAGAGCTAGCTGTTTCATCATAAACTTTTTTTATAAAAACAAAAAATTCATCACTTGCATCAAGGTCAAGGTAACATTGGTGCATTTGATCAATGACGTCTGGAAAAAACTCTTGGTCTTGCTGGTAGATATCTTGATAACACTTACAAGCTAACTCACACTGTTTATGGTTCTCATAAATTTTAGCCATTAACCAATTAGCGCGACATGAATTAGGATCAAGTTTGAGTGCTTGTTCAAGTAGTTCAATAACTTCAATAAACTTATCTTGCTCAAAAGCACTCGTTGCTTGCTCACAATAGAAATTAGCTAACGTATGTAATAGACGTTTATCATTTAATTTAACAATTAATTTTTTATGGCCAATGCCTTGATGCCAATCTTTCGTTGACTGAAAAATTTGCAATAAGTAGGTTAGTGACTTTAAACCGTAATCAGGAGATTTTAACAGTTTATTAAACATTTTTTCCGCGCGATCATATAAACCCGCACTTAAAAAATCTTTGCCTAACTCAAATACAGCTTGTTGTTTATCTTTGGTTGGTAAGTTTCCATGGCGAACTAAATGCTCATGCACTTTTAATGCTCTATCAAGTTCACCACGTTTACGAAAAAGATTAGCCATAGCGAAGTGAGCTTCAACACTATCATCTTCCACTTTTAAGGCGTCAAGAAGTGAATCTATCGCTTTGTCTTTTTGATTAGATAATAAATAATTTAAACCAGTAGAATACTTAATAGACAAGTCTTGCTTGATGGTCTGATCTTTTTGTTTGATACTGTTTCGCCCCATGAACCAACCATAAGCCATGGCAACAGGGAGTAATAAGAAAAGTAGTTCTATCATTTTATTGCTTATAGTTAAATTTCAGTTGAGCGATTTTTGGCTAGCGATTTCTTACCTTTACGAATCAATCGCCATAGTAAAGTAGCCAGTAATCCAAGTACAAAACCGATGGCGGTAAACAAACTCACTGCGGCGGCAATAGAAAGTTCAATTCTGGCGACAAGATAGTTCAATGAGATAATCTGCTCATTCTGACTACCAAAAACAAAAGCAATAGCGAGTAAAATTAATACTAAAAAAAAGGTGAAGTAAATTCGCACGTTGGATAATCCCGCTAAAATAGTTAAGTGAAGATGCAGACAAAAAAAAACGGCATACTAAATGTATGCCGTTTATTATCTAATTTTTTTGCTTTTATTGCAATATAGCTACAACGAGGTTGTAATAAAATCGCGATAAAATTGCAATTAAGCTACTGAAAGATTAACTCTTTCTCTTAACTCTTTACCTGGCTTAAAATGAGGTACGTATTTACCACTTAACTCAACAGAATCGCCAGTTTTAGGATTTCTACCAACTCTAGGAGCACGATAATGTAATGAAAAACTACCAAACCCTCTAATTTCAATGCGGTCACCTTTAGATAAAGATTGCGCCATTAATTCTAAGATTTCTTTAATCGATTGTTCTACATCTCTAGCTGACAAATGACTTAATTTGTCGCCTAGTTTTTCAATGAGTTCTGATTTGGTCATAGACCCTCCAGTATTCATCTAGCTTCGTGCTAATGAGGTTAATATAAGAGGAGAATAACAATATTCTCCTCCCCTAGTCTCTTTATAGTCTACTTTATTACTAAAGTAAAACTAGAAGAAAGCAAAGATTAAAATTATTTTCTTGCTACAAAATTTGTTACAAGATATTAATTTTTAGCGTTTTTAAACGCTGCAGCCATTGCACTTAAACCTGTTTCTTCAACTTGGTTCAAGTTTTCCATAGCGTCACGTTCTTCAGCTTGGTCTTTCGCTTTGATAGATAAGCTAATAGTACGGTTCTTACGATCCACACCCATAAACTTAGCTTCAACGTCGTCACCAACTTTCATTACTGTAGATGCATCTTCAACACGATCTACAGAAATGTCGCTAACACGCAAGTAACCTTCAACACTTTCAGCTAACTCAATAGTAGCGCCTTTAGCGTCAACAGCTGTTACCTTACCAGTAACAATAGCACCTTTTTTCTTATCTGTCAGATACATATTG